>Ga0214249_1000139_pt1 | contig 38821 bp, 40 predicted proteins | sample TroBogypolimnion_17_FD_153087 | JGI IMG/M metagenome (GOLD analysis project Ga0214249, IMG submission 153087) | Freshwater microbial communities from Trout Bog Lake, WI - 23JUN2009 hypolimnion | ecosystem: Environmental > Aquatic > Freshwater > Lake > Hypolimnion/Profundal zone | place: Trout... | reverse complement strand
CGCATTTGATTATTTGCGTGCCCAGAATGCTCACTTCACAATCCACGCTGGCGAAGCTTATGGTCCAGCATCTATCTGGCAGGCGATCCAGATCTGTGGCGCCGAACGCCTTGGTCACGGTGTTCGCATCGTAGAAGATATTGATTTCAGCGGAGCAGAGCCAAAGTTAGGACTCTTGGCAGATTACGTACGCGATCGACGAATTCCGTTAGAACTCTGCCCCACCTCCAATTTACAGACCGGAGCCGCCAAGGATTATGCATCGCACCCCATCGGCATTCTGGAAAAATTACGTTTTCGCATCACGATCAACACCGATAATCGTTTGATGAGCGGAACATCCATGTCACAAGAGATGGCGCATGTTGTTAACGCCTTTGATTGGACATTTTTGGATCTGCAGAGAGTCACGGTCAATGCCCTGAAGAGCGCATTCATCCCCTTCGACCAGCGCTTATCGATCATCGAAGAATTGGTAAAACCTGCCTACCAGAGGATTAGCGAAGAGTAACTTTAAATTCCGATCGGATGCCAAACCGTCTTGATCTCCATGAAGCTCAAGATGCGCGCTGGCGATTCTAGATCGGTATTGACTCTGATCCGCTTTAAGTTTTGAGCTCCAGCGACCTGAGTCTCTTGCAATTGTTTTGGGGTCAATCCACTGGCATCAATAGCATCAATGTCCATATGCGATGCGGCCCATGGCGCTAATTCCGAACCGCTTCCCGTCAAAACATTAACCACCCCAGCAGGCAAATCACTGGTCGCCATGATCTCGGAGAAAGTTATCGCTGGCAGCGGGAATTTCTCGGAAGCAATAACTACTGCGGTGTTTCCTGATGTAATGACAGATGCGATTGCTGCGATGAGATTGAGCAGAGATGGTTTTGCCGGGGCAAATATTGCAACAACTCCGATTGGCTCTGGGGTAGAGAAGTTGTAATACGGTCCTGATACAGAATTTGTAGAACCTGCGAGCGCAGAAATCTTGTCGCTCCAACCGGCATACCAGACCAGAAGATCGATGCTCTGTTGTACCTGAAGTGCAGCGGCTCGCGGTGTTACGCCTTCGAGAGCAACTATTTCAGTGACCAGCTGTTCGCTACGACCTTCGAGAATCTCGGCCATGCGATACAAAATTTGACCCCGGTTATAAGCGGTAGCGGATGACCATCCCGAGAAGGCACTTCGAGCGGCTACTACGGCGTCGCGCAGGTCTTTGCGAGATGCCAACGATGGATTTGCGAGGTGGTTACCTTTGAAATCCTTAATCGCATATACCCGTCCAGATTCACTGCGCGGGAAGGCTCCCCCAATAAATAACTTATAGGTCTTGAGGACATCGATTCGCCCTGATGGAGATATCGCCATTTTCATTTACCCGCCTTCAAATATGCCGCCAGGCCGTGTCTGCCGCCTTCGCGACCCCAGCCTGATTCTTTATATCCGCCGAAGGGGCTCGCTGGATCAAATTTATTGAAGGTATTTGCCCAGATCACGCCAGCGCGCAGCTTCGATGCGGTCCAGAGGATCTTGGAGCCTTTCTCGCTCCAAATGCCGGCGCTGAGCCCATACGGGGTGTTATTTGCCTTCTCAATGGCCTCCTGTGGGGTTCTGAAGGTCAAGACCGAGAGAACAGGTCCAAAGATCTCTTCGCGCGCGATGCGATGGGTTTGTGAGACTCCGGTAAAGATTGTCGGAGCAAACCAGAATCCAGCGGCGGGCAGATCGCAGGGAGGACTCCAACGTTCAGCGCCTTCGGCTTCTCCGGCGGCGGAAAGTTCCTTGATTTTTGCGAGTTGAGCCGCGCTGTTGATGGCGCCGATATCCGTATTTTTATCGAGCGGATTTCCCAGCCTAATGTGGCTCATCCGCACTTTGAGTTTAGCCAAGACCTCGTCCTGGACGTTCTCTTGGACCAAGAGTCTAGATCCAGCACAACAGACATGGCCCTGATTAAAGAAGATTCCGTTGACGATTCCCTCAACCGCTTCGTCGATAGCCGCATCATCATAAATAATATTTGCAGCCTTGCCGCCGAGCTCCAGAGTGGCGTTCTTCTTGGTTCCCGCGATGGAAGTGGCAATCAATTTACCGACATCGGTAGATCCAGTGAACGCAATCTTGTCGATACCTGGGTGATTAACGAGAGCAGCACCTGTGGCACCAGCGCCTGTGACGATATTTACAACACCATTGGGAAGTCCCGCCTGCTGGCAGACCTCGGCAAAGAGAAGCGCGGTCAGCGATGTCGTTTCTGCTGGCTTAAGAACAACGGTGTTACCTGTTGCCAGGGCTGGAGCAACTTTCCAGGCCAACATGAGCATAGGAAAATTCCAAGGAATGATCTGACCGACAACTCCGTGTGGCTTCGGTTGATCCCCCAGGCCTGCGTACTTCAATTTATCTGCCCAACCGGCATGATAGAAAAAGTGAGCAGCAACGAGCGGAATATCGGTATCGCGGGATTCACGAATCGGCTTGCCATTGTCGAGGGTTTCTAAGACCGCAAACTCTCGGGCTCGTTCTTGCAAGATGCGTGCAATACGGAAGAGATACTTTCCGCGTTCAGCAGCAGAGAGCTTGCTCCATACCTTTACATAGGCTTCGCGCGCGGCTTTTACCGCTAGATCAACATCGGCCGAATTCGCCTCGGCTATCTCTGAAAGTTTCTTACCGGTCGCCGGATTGATCGTTGGAAAGTACTTACCCGACCTGGGCGCAACAAATTTTCCATTGATGAAGAGCTTGTACCTATCGGCAATCGTGACGATAGATGTTGACTCCAGCGCGGGTGCATATTCGAAGGGGTTCATATATTCGCTCTCAGTCCAGGGTCACGTAAGAAGGGCTGGCGTAGTAGCCATCCCTCATCTTCATTCGTTGCAACAACAAATCATTGAGTAATGCGCTAGCGCCGATTCGAAATAATTGCGGGGTGAGCCATTCGGGGCCGGCCACTTCATTCACCAGCACTAACTGCTTGATGGCATCCTTGGTGTTTCGAATACCACCAGCGGGTTTAACACCAATGCGAAACTTGGTCATCGCAAAGTAATCGCGGACCGCTTCGAGCATAACGAGTACAACCGGGGCGGTAGCCGCAGGCGCAACTTTGCCTGTACTGGTCTTAATAAAATCGGCTCCAGCCAACATAGCTAGATAGGAGGCTTTGCGAACATTATCTAATGTGACGAGCTCTCCGGTTTCGAGAATTACTTTGAGGTGTGCTTTATCTCCACACAATTCTTTGATCTTTACTATTTCATCGAATACTTCGCCATAGCGGCCCGAGAGAAAAGCGCCTCTGTCGATCACCATATCTATCTCAGCAGCGCCGGCGTTGATGGCATCCTTGGTGTCCTGGGCTTTCACCGCAAAGGAAGCGCGTCCTGATGGAAACGCGGTAGCGACCGCCGCGACTGGAATTGCCTTGCCACCTATTTGATCGAGAGTTGTGCGTGCAATGTGAACCATGTCGTTGTAGACGCAGACTGCCCCGACTGACGGGACCGATAAATCAGTAGCATCAGGACGCACCGCCTTGGCACATATGGCGCGCACTTTTCCGGGGGTATCGGCCCCTTCAAGCGTTGTTAAATCGACCATTGAAATCGCGGTATCGATGGCCCAAGCCTTGCTTGTCGTCTTAATGCTGCGGGTTGCTAACATCGCGGCGCGCGCATTCACTCCGACTTCATCGACTCGGGGCAGCGTCTGTAAAAAGGCCTTAAGCGAACTTTCGGAGGAATCAATAATCATTTGAAAAATCCTGTAAGCACGGGGGTCAACTGCGCAACTAGTTGATCTGCGAGTTGATGATCTGCAGCCGAATCGCTCTTACATACGACTTCAATGTAACACTTCACCTTAGGTTCGGTGCCGCTAGGGCGAATGATCACACGTACATCCTTTTCGAGGTAGAAACGCAATCCATCGGTCGGAGGAAGTGCGCCGTTAGGCAGAAGTAGGTCATCGAAGCGAAGTACTTTCAACCCAGCGATTTCAGAGGGCTGTGATTGACGAATTGAATTGAGAACTCGACCAATGCTGGGCAACTCCTTTACTCGTATAGATATCTGCACCGTTTTATGGAAGCCATAGCGATCGTTAATCTCCTTGAGGTATCGGGAGATGCTAGAACCTTGTGATTTCAACTCCCCTGCGATGCGCGCCAACATGATTGCCGCTGACACACCATCTTTATCATTAACCGTCTGCGGGTCAACGGAATATCCGATCGCCTCTTCGTAACCAAATCCCAGGTTCTCTAACTTTGCCAGCCATTTGAACCCAGTGAGAGTTTCGTGGAATTCGATACCGTGGCGTTTGGCAATTTTGCTTAATAGGGAAGATGAAACGATGGAGTTAGCAAAGCATCTCTGGCGATAATTCTCTGGAGCAGATGTCGCGAGATACTCTCCAAAGAGAGCGCCCAGTTCATCTCCAGTGAGCATGCGCCATGTGCCCCGATCGTTCACAGCAGCTGCGCAGCGATCAGCATCTGGATCATTGGCGATTACGACATCACCCTCGCTGGCACGGGCTACCTCAAGAGCAAGATCAATCGCCCCAGGCTCCTCAGGATTCGGAAATGCCACAGTAGGAAAATCAGGATCTGGCGCAGTTTGAGCCGTAACCAGGATTGGCGCCGGATAGCCTGCTCGGGAAAAGACTCTTCCGACCGTCTCGGTACCGACCCCATGCATCGCGGTGTACACGGCCTTCACATCAAAAATTGTGGGAGCAATGCTGGCGGTGCGCGCTACATAGCGATTAAGGACATCATCGTTCAGAATGGTCCACTCAGAGCCGCGAACAAGTGCGTGATTTTGCTGTGAAATATATTCTGAGATCTGCTCATCCGCCGGTGAAACGATCTGAGAGGCGTTGTAATTAATCCCATCTACCACTCCCCCTAGGTATACCTTGTAACCATTATCTTGCGGTGGGTTGTGGCTCGCGGTCACCATAATTCCACAGTCAACTTTCAAATCCCTTACAGCATAAGCCAAGACTGGGGTAGGCAGTGGTCGCGGTAAAACAAATACTTTTATACCTGCGCCATTGAAGATGGCAGCACTTTCAAAGGTGAAATCTTCAGAGCCATGTCGCGCGTCGCGCCCAATGACCACAGTGGTTAATCCGCGCGCCTTCATATAAGCAGCGATTCCCGCCGCCGCTCGTGCGACAACTGCGCGATTCATACGCGAAGGACCCGGACCTATTGGCCCTCGCAACCCAGCTGTTCCGAATTGCAAAAAGCCAGAGAACGCAGCCTTCAATTCGTCTTCATTTTCGGTATCTAGCCAACTTTGTAATAACGAAGCTGTCTTGAGATCGGGATCGAGTGCGATCCACTCTTCTACTTCAGCACGAAGTTCTGCGGAGATCATATTTTATGTAATACCTTGCTTAAGAGTTCGCCCATCTTGCCGGCGGCCGCTTTACCCGCAGCCATAACTTCTTCATGACTCAACTTCTCTCCGGTAATTCCCGCCGCGGCATTAGAGACGAGCGAAATAGCAACTACCTCAGCACCCAAAGCATGCGCAGCTATCGCTTCTGGAACCGTGGACATTCCCACTAGGTCGCCACCAATGACGCGGATCATATTGATCTCAGCAGGCGTCTCGTAAGAAGGTCCGCGCCAGTGCGCGTATACGCCTTCTGCGAGTGTGGGATCTTCGGCGCGCAATATTGCGCGGATGCGTTTGCTATATAAATCTGTAAGGTCTACGAAGTCGGCGCCAATCAAAGGGCTTACTGCAGTGAGCGAAATGTGATCTTTTATTAAAACAGGTAGCCCAACGGCGTAATCGCGATTTATTCCACCACATGCATTTGTCAGAACAACAGTTTTACATCCTGCTTTAACGGCGGTGCGAACTCCATGCACGACCGGCTCAATTCCTTTGCCTTCATATAGGTGGGTACGACCTAGAAATACAAGAGCGCGAATTGTTCCGTTGGCACCTTCAAGATCATAGGAGCGAATCTTTCCACCGTGACCAAAGACCGTAGGAGCAGGAAAGCCAGGTAGATCAGTCGCTTCGAATTCGTGCGTAGGCGTTCCCAGGGCATCAGCCGCCGAGACCCAACCCGAGCCCATGACTAGGGCCACATCATGGCGATCTTTTCCAGTAATTCTTGTCAATTCGGCTGCGGCAAGTACAGCGGTTCCTAGTGGATCGGAATATAAATCGCTCATAGGAGAAACTTATCGGGAAGTTACGGCTGCTGGAACATCCTCACGAGTGATTTGAAGGACGGCGTAGGAGGCGACGATGCAGAGCACTCCTGCTACATAAAAAGCGGCGGCATAGTTGCCCAACTTGTCGTGGATGATCGCTCCCCCAAGTGCGGCAATAGACCCACCTATCTGATGGAAGGCAAAGACCCATCCGTAGACAATCGTTCCATGGTCAGGCCCCAATATTCGCCGACAGAGAATTACCGTCGGTGGCACAGTTGCAACCCAATCTAGACCGTAGAAAATAACGAAGACCATGGTCGAGGGGTGGACACTGTGGAAAAGAATCGATGGGAGGAGAAAAAGTGAGAATCCGCGAGTTAAATAATAGAAAAAGAGCAGTTTGACTGGATCCACACGATCGGTCAGCCACCCCGACGCCATAGTTCCAATCACATCAAAAACGCCTACTAGCGCTAGAAGACTCGCTGCAGTATTCATCGCCATCCCATGATCCATCGCAGCGGGAATAAAGTGAGTTCCAATCAATCCGCTCGTCGACAAACCGCAGACGAAGTAAGAACCGCAGAGAAGCCAAAAATTTCGGAGTTTGCTCGCTCGCACCAAAGTATCTATCGCTTCCCGACCAGCTCTGCGCTTCACAATTTCGGGGTACTGGTAATCCTCGGGTGCCCCGTATGGTTTCACCGCTGCATGTAGCGGGCTCTCCTTCAGAAAGAAGTAAATGATAGGAACCATCAGAAAAGCGCCGAGTGCAACCGTGATCGAAACAGATTTCCAACCGTAGCGTGTAACAAGTTGAGATAATCCGGGAAGAAAAATTAGATTACCAGCGGCGCTGGATGCGGTAAGAATTCCAACCACAAGCCCCTTATTCTTGATAAACCACCGGTTAGCAATCGATGCTGCAAATACCAAAGCCATGGATCCAGTTCCACCGCCGACAACGAATCCCCAGAGCAGCATCAAATGCCAAGGGCGATTTATGTATTGGGTGCACCAAGCACCTGTACCTACGATCGTCAATGCGAACATCACGACCCTGCGTATTCCAAAGCGATCCATTAAAGCGGCGGCAAAAGGCGCCGTCAATCCGTACACAAGCACATTGATGGAAACGGCGGAGCTAATTGCCGAGCGTGACCAACCAAATGACATTTGAAGCGGCATTATCAAGACGGATGGAGCAGCACGAAAACCTGATGTGGCAACTAGAGTGAAAAAGGTAACGATTGCTGCGATCCAAGCCGGATGTAACCGGCGTTTGGTCATGGATAAAGTCCCCGTAGCTTGTGTGCTTCGGCAACCCTGCCTACGCCTAACATTAATGCAGCTTCGCGCCAAGTGGCGCCTTTCTTCGTCGCAGTCGCTTCTACCTCGTCGAATGCCTTCATCATGATTGATGAGAGATTGGTCTTCACTTCATCAGCGGTCCAGAAGTAATTCTGCTTATCTTGAACCCACTCGAAGTAGGAAACGATTACTCCACCGGAGTTGGCCAAGATGTCTGGCACAACTAATACGCCCTTATCGTGCAAAATCGCATCGCCACTTGGGGTCGTCGGTCCATTAGCTCCTTCCACCACGATCTTTGCCTTAACTTTGCTCGCCGTTGATTCAGTTATTGCATCAGCTAGAGCAGCAGGAATGAGGACATCAACATCCAGATGCAATAACTCTTCGTTGGTAAGGCGATCGGTGCCAGGTAGATCCAAGTTCTTGTTCGTGAGAAAATGACCCCAGAGCGCAGTTACATTTGGGAAACCAGTAACGCCGCCTGTCACATCGCTGACAGCAACAACTTTCATTCCCATATCTTCGACGGCGCGCGCGGCCCAGTATCCAACTTTTCCAAAACCTTGAATAGCAACTCTCGCGCCTTCAATCGGCATTCCTTTTACGCGCAACGCCTCACGGGTAGCGATAGCAACGCCATCGCCGGTGGCAGAGGTACGACCAAGGGATCCCCCAAGAACAATTGGCTTACCGGTGACAACGCCCGGTACAGAGAATCCGGCATTGACCGAATAGGTATCCATCATCCAAGCCATATTGCGCTCGTCTGTTCCAACATCTGGTGCCGGAATATCGCGTTCTGGGCCAATAATTGGCAAAATTTCGGAGGTATAGCGGCGCGTTAGTCTCTCGTTTTCGCGCAATGAAAGTGTGGCTGGATCGACAGCGATACCACCCTTAGCTCCTCCGTACGGCAAATTGGTAAGAGCACATTTCCATGTCATCAACATTGCTAACGCAATGGTCTCGTCGATATCTACATCAGGGTGGTAGCGAACACCACCTTTTGACGGGCCACGCGTCGTTGAATACTGCACCCGATAGCCGGTATACATTTCAACTTCGCCATTATCGCGACGTAGCGGAACCGCTACTTGTAATACACGCCTTGGTGTTGAAAGTGTCTGCCAATCATTCTCTGAGAGGCCTAATTGATCGATGGCGCCTCGTAATTGCGAGAGCGCAGTAGCTAGCGGTGACTCCATTGTCATGCCCGCTAGCGTATCTCTTATAAGCAATGGTCGCTACTATTTGGCGGCCGTTACCTCATCTGCCCAAGCACTTTCAAGAGTCTGTATAAATGCTTCAAGCGGTTGGGCACCAGAAATTCCATATTTCATGTCGAAAACGAAAAATGGTACGCCCGTTGCACCAAGTTGACTTGCTAAATTACGATCGGCAATTACTTCGTCGACATAAAGATTTGAAGTGAGTAGGTCATCCGCTTTATCTGCATCAATTCCAACTCCCACCGCAGCCGACACGAGGTCGGCGTGTGAAAACACAGCCAAGGATTTCTCAAAGTAGTTTGAGAAGAGCGCTTCAAGGAGTTCATCCTGTTTACCCTCGGTACTAGACCATAGCAAGAGACGGTGGGCATCAAACGTATTCCCTGAAAAGGTCGCATCGAGGTTGTAGCAAAGACCTTCGCCATCGGCCACCGCACACACATTGGCCTGCATTTGCGTAACTTGCTCGACTGAGGCTTGGTACTTCTCCGCTAAATAACTCTTAGTTAATACCGTTTCTTTAATATCAGGTTGCAATTGAAAAGCGCGATGACGAATAGTTACTTGGTCCCGATGTGGGAAAGTTTCTAGAGCTTTCTCTAAGCGCCGTTTCCCAATGAAGCACCAGGGGCAAACAATGTCGGCCCATACATCGATGATCATGTGTCCATCTTACGCTGTGAGCAGAGTAACAATCCTCATGAAAATGCGATATTGAGGGCTGGCACCGCATTATTTACAGTTAATCCACTTCATATCCACCTCCACTCTCCTACGATTAATACATGCGAAGAATCTCACTTGAACAGTTAAAGACGGTATTAAAGGATCTTCCTGACAATCCTCGGGTGGTTGTCTCTGGTAATTTTGCAATGCCTAAGGCGCTGATGGCAGCATTCGATGCCCAGGTTCCCCGCTATCGCTTGCATATGCTCAATGCCCAGCTCGGGATACCAAGACGTGAAGGTGTCTCCCACGAATCTGCCTTTATTGGCCCAGGTATGCGCAACTACGAAGACCTTACATACATTCCTAGCCGACTCTCGCTGCTGCCAGTTCTTATCAAGAATCACCTTAAACCCGACATAGTTTTGATCCATACCTCACTTCCCCGCTTTGATACCGTCTCGCTAGGTACCGAAGTAAATATTTTGCCTGCAGCCATCGAATCGGTTCGATCAAACGGTGGAATTGTTATAGCGCAGGCAAATTCACATATGCCTTACACCTATGGCGATGCACAGATATACGAACACGAAATTGATTTCTTACTCGAATCTGATGAGCCACTTACCGAACACGCCACTGGCAATCTCTCCCCCATTGGTCGCGCTATCGGCGAACGCATCGCCCCGATGATTAAAGATAATTCCACGCTGCAATTAGGAATCGGCGCCGTGCCAGATGCAACGCTAGAACTTTTGAAAACCAGAAATGGAATGCGAATCTGGACAGAGACATTTAGCGACGGGGTTCTTAATATGGAAGAGGCGAGCGCTCTCGATGAGGGTGTTCCTATTACGGCATCTTTCGTCTTTGGCAGCAAAAGACTGTACGAATGGTTACACCTCAATCGCCGTATTCGTATGTTCCGCACCGAGAAGACAAATGACCCTTCGCAGATCGGCAAGCAGGCTCGAATGACCTCAATCAATGCGGCGCTCCAGGTCGATCTTTATGATCAGGCAAATGCCTCTCGAGTGCGCGGCAAAATTTACTCCGGGTTTGGTGGTTCCACCGACTTTATTACTGGTGCTCTGCACTCAACCGGGGGTCAATCCTTTATGGCACTTCCATCCTGGCATGTTAAATCCAATACCTCCACAATCATTCCGCTCATAGATGGCGCAGTGACAAGCTTTCAACACTCTCATGTAGTTACCGAAATTGGAATTGCACGTTGCTTCGGCATGTCAGAGCGCCAACAGGCTGAGAATCTCATCGCAAGCGCCGCGCATCCTGATGCCAGAGCATCTCTTACCCAAGCGGCCCGCGATATGGGGCTCTTTGAGTAATTCGCAGAGTTAGACTTCCCACCATGCGCGATCGCCTCAAGGATTATGGTGCGGTTATCTTTGCAGGTATCTGTTTTGGAACAACTGGTACCGCTCAAGCCCTAGGCCCCAGCGGATCATCTCCCCTCGTGGTGGGTGCCTCCCGCCTGCTCTTGGGTTCCCTCTTCCTCTGGGCTTTTCACCACCTCATCAAGGCTGGTGGTTCAAAGATCAAAACGGCCGACTTGATTCTTGGTGGAGTCGGGGTGGCGATCTATCAGATCTCGTTCTTCTCGGCCGTTCGCTCCACTGGGGTGGCTGTGGGAACTTTAACCGCGATTGGCTCTGCGCCCGCTCTGACTGGAATTGTGGGATACCTTATTAATAGGGAGGTGCCTACGCGTCGCTGGTTCTCAGCCACGCTGATAACAACTCTCGGCATAATCCTGCTCACGGGGGCTAAGGGCTTTGCCCATTTCAATCTGACAGGGGTGGTTCTAGCGTTGGGGGCTGGAGCCGCATATTCGCTCTTTGCCGTGGCAAGTAAACGAGCCATGAACGGCGGGGCTTCGTTTACCGAGGCGATGTACAAAATCTTTGGATTGGGGGCGTTCCTGCTTCTCCCCCTCTTTATGATCGGCAAGAATCACTTCTTAGTTACTGGCTCTGGATTCTTGATGGTCCTCTGGCTGGGGGTTATCCCCACAGCTATCGCGTACATTGCTTACGCCTATGGCCTCAACCAAATTCGAGCTGCGACCGCTTCGACGCTAATCCTGGCAGAGCCTGCCACTGCCACCATCTTGGCAGCGTTGGTCTTGGGCGAGAGTCTTAACATCTACTCGTGGCTAGGAGTTGCAATCGTTGCATTCGGACTTATTTATCTCTCCCGTGAATAATCGCTGCTCGGAATTTCTCACCTTTTCTTCACTCTAGGTTTCGCGTCTAGTGCTAACGGTTTTGGTATCACCGATAGTTTCCTCTGCCTGGGCGCGAGGAGGCTGTTAGCCTCAACTAATGCTCATCCTTCTTCCTCCCAGTGAAGGAAAAACTCACGCTGGTGGCTCAACTCAACTCCAACTCGCACGGCTCTCCTTCGCGCAAAGCCTCACTATTTCTAGACTGGCTGTACTAAAAGAATGCATGGAAGATATTCGCGCCGAGCCAACGGCTCCAGCGATCGATATCTATTCGGGAGTCCTCTATCAATCTTTGAACTATCGCGGTTTATCACCCCAGGCTCAAAAGCGCGCTCAATCGCAACTCCTGATATTTTCGGCGCTCTTTGGAGTACTTCGCCCGCTAGATCTAATTCCCTACTACTCGAAGAAAATCAAGAACTCACAATGGAAATTACCTCTTGCTCTGGCGCTGGATGATCTCGAGAAGCAACTCATCGTCGATTGCCGTTCTTCTACTTACGTGAGCGCGTGGAAATCGAATCCTGAAATCACAGTTGCGGTTCGGGTCTTTCAAGATCGCGACGGCGTCCAATCCGTCATAACCCATATGTCAAAGAAATTCCGCGGTGAGCTCATCCGAATTCTGCTTCAGGGCAAAGCACCGAAAAATCCGCAGGAGCTACGAACCATTGCTGAGAAATTCTTTCGCGTGGAGTTGCATGAAGCCACCCGCACCTTGCCCTGGCAGTTAGATCTGATTATTCCCAAAGAGGGAAAGCTTTAAAGGATCTCACTCAGCAAAGTTTCAACGCGAGCTTTGATGTCATCCCGAACTCTGCGTACGAACTCAATGTCCTGACCTGCGGGATCTTCCAGAACCCAATCTTCGTAACGTTTGCCCGGAAATATCGGACAGGCATCTCCACAACCCATTGTGATTACCGCATCAGATTCAAATACAGCATCTGTGGTTAGGATCTTCGGCTGTTGATTGGAAATGTCGATACCGACCTCTTGCATCGCGACAACTGCAACGGGATTAATCGAAGCTTTAGGTTCGGATCCAGCAGAGAGCACGTCTACTCGATCGCCACCTAGTGAGCGCATAAATCCAGCCGCCATCTGTGAACGTCCAGCGTTATGGACGCAAACGAAAAGAACTGTTGGTTTATTACCTTCCATTATTTTCTCCTGACTGAAATATGTTTGCGGTAAGAACTCCTAAAGTCGCGCCGATTAATTGAGCCAGGATGAAACCGACTACCGAACGGGGTGCAATTCCACTAAATGTATTCGTAAACCCTCTGGCTAAAGTGACGGCAGGGTTAGCAAATGAAGTCGAGGAGGTGAAGAAATAAGCGCTGCCGATCCAACCTGCTAAAACCACCGGAGCGAGCGCCAATTTTCCTTGGTCGCGCAGCATCTGAATTAGAAACAGGAGCCCTGCGGTTGCAACGACTTCGCCGAGCCAAAGATTGAAACCGGTGCGTACGTGATGAGATTGAAAGATCGCTGGATTTTTGAACATTAAATTCGCGAGCACTACGCCCGCGATGCCGCCGGAAAATTGGGCGATTAAATACCCGAATGCACTTATTGTGGTCAATCGCTTTTGTGCCCACTCGCTGAGAGTCACTGCGGGATTGAAGTGCGCTCCACTTACTGGTCCCAAAATAAGGATCAATATGCCAAGGGCCAAGACAGTTGAAATAGTGTTGATCAGCAGCTCAACTCCACGATCTGAACTCATATTGGTTGCCATCGTGCCGGACCCGACAACGACGGAAACCAATAATCCAGTGCCGAGAAATTCGGCTAGGTAGTTAGATCTGCGCAATTAGCAGCAAGGGATGGCGCAACAGCAGGGATCGCACTTGCAGACCTGGCACTTGCAGCCGATTTCGATATCTTGAGCCATGATTTCCTCCTATTGATGTTTGTCAATGCGTAAATTAATACTCAAATTGATGAATGTCAATGTATGATTGACCTATGTCGGTCGCCGTGTCGCTCACCAAGTCCCCCGCCGAGGTCACCTCGCTCGCGGCACAATTTAAAGCACTGGGCGATCCCACACGCCTGGACCTGATCATTAATGTGGCAGCGAGCACCGGCGCAGAAGCCTGCGTCTGCGACCTCACTCCAGAAACCGGTCTTACTCAAGGCACGGTAAGCCATCACCTGCGGATTCTTGTTGAGGCTGGACTGCTCGAGCGTTCCCAGCGCGGAAAATGGTCCTATTACTCCCTCACTGCGGTAGCCAAAGAAATACTTAAATCTCTCAACATTTCCCAACCCGCGCGAAAATCTTCAAAAGCTAACTGCTAAATCCTTGACAGCAAAACACTTAACCTTTAAGTTAAGTGTTGATGAAGACCAACGAACCAACCCTCAACTTAGATCTTGTCTTCGACGCACTAGGCAGCGCCCATCGTAGAGAGATCATTTCCTTGCTCGGCCTGCAACCGGTCTCTATTAGCGATCTTGCGTTACAACGCAATCTTTCGCTGCAGGCTATTCACAAACATGTAAACCTGCTCGTAGAAGCTGGCATGGTCACTCGCAAGAAGTCGGGAAGGGTCACCTTTCTCACTTTAAATCGCGCATCGATGCGGGAGATCCAGGATTGGGTCACCAAATTTCAAGCTCACTGGGATGGTGGAACAGAGACGCTGGAAAATTATGCGCAAACCGTTGAATTTAAGAAGAGACTCAAAAAGGAAAAGGGGAAGAGATGAAGAAATTCTTATTTATCTACAACGCAACTCCAGAGCGGGGATCAGATACTGACGAGGATTGGATGGCATGGTTTGGGGCGATCGGTGAGCACCTCATCGATGTTGGCAATCCCTTTGATGGCGGAACCCTCGTTAAGGGTGGAGCGGTCTCTGACATCACATCGTTCTCCGAATTGGTTGGGGGCTACTCCTTAATCAGCGCTGCAGATATCGATCAAGCCGCAGAGCTGGCAAAAACTTGTCCAAACGCAGCTGGAATCAGGATCTTCGAAGCAATCCCTATGTAAGCAAAGTAGACTTCGGGCAACCGAAGGAGTTTCTATGAAGGCTCTGCGCAAAATCGAAGAGAAGCCAGGATTTGTACTGGTTGATGTGCCAGAGCCTTCACCCGACCTTCGCGAGGTAAAAATTCGAGTACTTCGCACGGGTATCTGCGGAACGGATCTACATATTCAATCCTGGGATGCCTGGGCCAGCAAAACCATAAAAGTTCCAATCACTCCTGGCCACGAATTTAGTGGAACTGTCGTCGAAGTTGGTGCAGAAGTCACTAGCGTTAAAGTCGGCGACTTTGTATCTGGCGAAGGTCATATCGTCTGCAATCTCTGCCGCAACTGCCGCGCCGGTCGGCGCCATTTATGTATGAACACCGTTGGAATTGGCGTTAATCGCGATGGCGCATTCGCAGAATTTATCTGTATGCCAGAATCAAATGTCTGGAAGCATGAAGCAGGCATGGACCCAGATTTAGCGGCCATCTTTGATCCGCTCGGTAATGCAGTTCACGTGGCACTTTCATTTCCGCTTGTAGGTGAGGATGTACTTATAACTGGTGCGGGCCCGATTGGAATAATGGCGGCGCAGGTGGCTCGTTTTGCAGGCGCACGTTACATCGTCATAACCGATATTTCGGAAGATCGCCTTACCCTTGCCCGGTCTATGGGAGTAGATATCGCCGTAAACGTTCTTCATGAAAATCTAGGCGACGTTATGAAAACGCTGGGCATGACCGAAGGCTTTGATGTGGCATTCGAAATGAGTGGCAGTCCGGCTGCGCTCCCCCAAATTTTGGAATTTGTCGGACACGGTGCTCGCGTCGCGCTTCTTGGTTTACCAAGCAAGCCAATTGAGATTGATTGGGCCAAGGTAATCACCAACATGGTGACGATCAAAGGAATTTATGGCCGCGAGATGTTCGAAACTTGGTACGCGATGACAGCGATGATTAAGAAAGGGCTCGACATCTCGCCTGTGATCACTCACAAAATGCGCTACACCGATTGGGAAGAGGCCTTCCGCATCGCATCCATGTCTAACGCGGGCAAGATAGTTTTGGACTGGAGCTAGAGTGTATAAAGATATTCGCGAGCAGCTTCTCAATGAATTAAGCGAAATAGATAAAGCTGGAACCACCAAGTCTGAAACTGAAATAACCTCAGCCCAGGGTTCTCACGTAATCATTGACGGCAAATCCTTTCTCAACTTTTGCTCGAACAATTACTTGGGATTATCGAACCATCCGGCGATTATCGCCGCGGTTAAAGTCAGTCTTGATGAGCATGGCTATGGACTTTCCAGCGTGCGTTTCATCTGTGGCACCCAAGATCTCCACCTCAAGTTGGAGTCACAACTAACCAAGTTTTTAAGCCAAGAGGCCACCATCCTCTTTCCCTCATGCTTTGATGCCAATGGCGGAATCTTCGAAGTGTTGATGAAAGAAGAAGATGCGATTATCTCGGACGAGCTCAATCACGCATCAATAATCGATGGGATCCGCCTCTCTAAAGCGAAGCGCTACCGCTACAAGAATCGCGATATGGCTGATCTGGAAGTGCAATTGATTGAATCACAATCGGCCCGACGCAGATTAATTGTGACCGACGGTGTCTTTTCCATGGATGGCTATTTAGCTCCACTCCCCGAGATCTGCGCTCTAGCCGCCGATTACAACGCGTTGGTAATGGTCGATGATTCTCACGCAGTTGGATTTATGGGAGCAACTGGTGCTGGGACTCCAGAGCACTTTGGGGTTTCCGATCAGGTCGACATAATTTCAGGAACTCTCGGCAAGGCCCTGGGGGGTGCATCCGGTGGTTACATCAGCGCGCGCCGAGAGATCGTGGATATCTTGCGGCAAAAGGCGCGGCCATACCTCTTCTCTAATTCCGTTCCACCTGCTGTGGTTTCAGGATCACTCAAGGCGCTGGAATTGGTCAGCTCTAGCAACGAGCTAAGAGCCGCTCTGCGTTCCAACGCAAAACTATTTCGTGAATTGATGCAGGCGGCGGGCTTCACATTGCTACCAGGGGAGCATCCAATTGTTCCAGTGATGTTTTCAACTGAGGCGCAAGCCCTTGGAGTTGCGCAGAAGCTACACACTCAAGGAATTCACGCAGTTGCATTTTCCTACCCCGTAGTTCCATTGGGCAAAGCCCGGATTCGCATTCAACTCTCAGCGCAACATTCTCAAGAGGATATTCGGGAATGTGTGCGCGCTTTTTCCCAAAGCGTTTCCTAATAGTCTCTTAAAACGCCTTATGGCGACCTCCCAATTTCGCAGAGGCCGCCATAAAGGGTTAGAGGTAATTAATCGATGTGTACAGTGGCAACTTCTTCGATCGCCTTTGGATTCTTCGACTTTAAGTAGAACAGGCTTGCCACACCCACGAGCATCCAAACTCCCATTGCATACGCTGCATATGAAAGTGGAGCGGAAAGTGCGACGATGAAGTTAAGCCCTGGAATGCCAGTGATACCAGCTGAATTTAGGAAGCCAGGGATCAGGAAGAGGAAGCCAAGAGCTGGTACGAATAGGTGCAAGAACAGGCGGCGTTCTTCCTTGCGGTGCTTAATGTAGTAACCAATGCAAGCCAAGTTGGCGACCATATATACGATCACTACAACCACGACGAGCCCAGTTGCCACGATTCCAAATGCCACTTGAGGGGTGTATTTGAAACCAAGTCCGAGTCCAAGCGCCAAGCCCACTATCAGCTGGACCATCAGGGCGTTCTTAGGAGACTTATGCTTTGGATCGAGCTGGCTCATCCACTTCGGGAAAGCCCCTGCGCGTCCAAATGCAAATGCGGTGCGAGTAAATACATTTGCGCCGGCGTTTGCATTCGCAATCGTAGAGTTAACGATGGCAAGTAGTACGAGGATGTACATAAGACTCGATACACCTCGGGCTAGATGATCCCAAGGGTTTCCGTTGTTATCCGCAGCAAAGGTGGAAAACTTATCTGGTCCGAAGGCAACGGTTGCTGCATAGGTTGTGAAGATATAAACAGCCGCGATCGAGAAAGTTGCAATCATGATCGCCTTGGGAACGTTTTTGCGAGGATCCTTTGATTCTTCCGCCAGTGGAGCTGCGGCTTCGAAGCCAGAGAATGCAAGCAATGTAAAGACTGAACCAGCAATTACGCCGGACCAGCCATGGAAACCCTTGGCATTTGCATGAGCTGTTGTGAATACCGAGAGCGTGTTGTGATGCCCGGCCTTAACAACGAGAAATATTCCAAGCAGGACAAAGACGGTAATTTCAAAGAAACCAAGCATTGTTCCAACTTTGGCTGACGTTCCGATACCGCGCCAGACCAGATAAGAAACCAGCAAAGTTCCCAGAGTCATAAAGACCCACCAGGAAGACAATGGGAATCCGTGGGAATTTGAGTTCCACTCACCGGCAACGGTGTAACCCAATTGCAGCATTACAAGTGGAACGATCAAGATTTCAACTGCGGCATAGGCCCAGCCAACAAGGAAACCAACCCAAGGGCGGAGTCCAATTGCGGAATAAGTAGCTACCGAACCTGCGGCGGGAATGTGCTTTGCCAATTGGCCGATACTTGAGGCGGTGAAGAGGATTCCGATAAAGGCGAAGAGCACAGCTAATGGAAGTGCGCCTCCGGCTAGCGGCGATCCGAAAGGAATGGATGCAGCGATTGCGGCACCTGGTGCCATTGAGCAGATGGATTGGAATACGACTTCTCGTAATCCAATTGCATTACTCGCTAATTTAACTTCGGAATTACTCATTACTCTCCTCTGTTCAGGCACAGCGAAATGCTGAAGCAGAAACTGTAACAAAACTTTAAATAAATTACTCAGCAATCGCCCAGAATTGACCTGCGGTTATTTGAAAAACAGCGATATAGCGTGGCCTGGCCGTTTAAAGTGATAGCCCCTTAGCCCGTTCGCGCAAGCTTTTGTGCATTCCTTTAAATGCTGATGCGTGCGGCACCAAATCTTTAGCCGCCTTGATGACAACGCTGAAGTTGGAGTCGACGACATTCGCAATCGGCGCCTTGGTAATTTGTGAAAGCAATTGATACGAATCAAGTTGATGCAAACCATAGAGCTCTTGAAACCAGCGAACTAATTCGACCTGACCAATGCGCCATGAATCTTCCATCGGGCGTGATGATCCGACAGTCATGTAGTAATTATCATCTTCAATGCGTGGCCAGGCAGGAGCCGCTCCTTTAATAAGATCAATAATGATGATGGCATCCATGGCGCCTTCAACTGCGGTTCCACATGCCTCACCTTCACCTTGACGATAGTGACCATCGCCAATTGAAAACATCGCACCTTCGACATTTACGCCGAGATAAATAGTTGAACCTTTGCGCACCTCGGGAGAATCCATATTGCCCCCGAAGCGTTCTGGTACGAGAGCAGATCTCACTTCGTTGCCGGCGGGTGCTACGCCGATCGTGCCAAACATGCACTCGATAGGAAACTCAATCTTCATATCTCCGTATCTGGCTTCAAAACCGACCGTTTGCCGTTCCGTGTTAACTTCATAAACCCACGTGGTATCCGGCAAAGGTTCTTGCAACATTGCGGTTCGATCCGTTGAGGTCAGTCCACCAAAGAAAGGGATAGTAGATGAAATTCCGTAAGTGCGCGCTGGCTTCATATCTACAATATGAATAGCGAGAGCATCACCTGGTTCGGCTCCCTCAATAAAGAAGGGTCCGGTCTGTGGATTAACAAAGCGCATATCGACTTTCTCGCTGGAAAGGTCGTTTACTGTCTGAATCGTGTTGTTGAAGGCATCCTGCGTCCAGAGTCGAACAGCGGTGCCAGGCTTGATGGTGCGCCTAGGGGCATTCCCTCCAAAGGTATACGCGAGCTCTTCAGTGGTTGGCTTATATTCGATGATCTCCATTTAACGATACTAAACCCGATTTACGCTCATGTCAGCACCAAACGCCAACGTTTCGCTTCAGCCAGGCGTTCGCGACGAGGCAGGACTTCACGATTTGATTTTGGTTGAAATTTCAACTATCTTCATCCTTATATCAATTCAACAAATCTAGCCACACATTTAACTATCAAGCAAAGGAAACCCATGTCAGTACTTTCAACACTTCCAGCAGGAACATTTAACATCGATCCATCACATAGCCGCGTCGGCTTCAGCGCTCGTCACGCAATGGTGACCAAGGTCCGCGGATCTTTCAATGAGTACGCCGGTTCAGGAACCGTAGATAACGGAATTGCTTCACTGAGTATTGAAATTACAGTGAGCTCAATCGATACCCGTAGCGCCGACCGCGATGGTCACCTGCAATCCCCTGATTTCTTTGATGCAGCAACATTCCCAAAGATCACCTTCGTTTCAACATCTGTTAAAGATGCTGGCGAAGATAAGGTCGTTGTAGTCGGAGACCTCACCGTTAAGGATGTCACAAAGTCGATTTCAATCGAATTCGAATACACAGGTACAGCAACAGATCCCTACGGAAATGCCCGTTTTGGTTTCGAAGGTGTGTCAGAGATCAACCGCAAGGACTTCGGCCTAACCTGGAACGCGGCTCTTGAGACCGGTGGATTATTGGTTTCAGAGACAGTAAAGCTCGAGTTCGAGATTTCAGCAATCGCAACAGTTGCAGCTGCCGTCTAACAGCTAATTCTTAAAGGGCCTCGTGAGCAATCACGGGGTCCTTTTTTTATCTGTTGCAAAGTGTCGGTTGATAAGCGAGAGTTACCGCATGAAATCAACCCGTTTGGTAGAAGATGCACTAGAAAAGATTGCTTCACTCGATCAATCTGGGTATCAACTCAAATCAGTTCTCGCGCAAGCCCCTGACGCGTTAGCGCGTGCCGAAGAGTTCGATAAGTCGCAGGACTCCCTGCCATTAGCCGGATTGCCAATACTTATCAAAGACAATATTGAATCCGTCGGATTGCCTGCGACTGCGGGCTCGCTAGCATTGGCTCATACTCCCATAACACGAGACTCGACGATTGCGCAGCGATTGCGCTCTGCCGGTGCGGTCGTTATCGGAGCAACGAACTTATCTGAATGGGCGAATATTCGTTCCACCAAATCCACCAGCGGATGGTCGGCTGTTGGTGGACTCACCGCCAATCCTTGGAAACATCAACATAGCGCTGGAGGTTCTTCTTCAGGTTCCGGCGCCAGCGTGGCTGCTGGAATTACCCAATGGGCCATCGGAAGCGAAACAGATGGATCGATAATTTGTCCGGCATCTCTCAACGGATGTGTCGGCATCAAACCAACGGTCGGCAGCATTCCCCGCGATGGAATGATCCCCATTAGTAAGAGTCAAGACTCACCTGGACCAATGGCCCAAACAGTTCTACAAGCTGCACTTTTGCTTGATGTGCTTACTGCGAGAAGCGAATATGTAGGAGCCGCTCAAGCAGAACACTCGCTCAAGGTCGGAGTTGTTAAGCAGTGGATGACGACAGATACGCAAGTCAATGATCTTTTTGAAAGAGCTGTGCAATCCCTTTCCAAGGCGGGGATATCAATCGTAGAGATAGATCTATCCGAACCCAGCGAATCTGATGGTGAAGATGAGTTCCATGTAATGCTCCATGAGATGGTGAGCGACCTGGCCATCTACCTGACCACAAGAACTGGGACGCGAGTTAAGAATTTACGCGATATTGTTGAATTTAATCGTTCACAGTCAAAGATCGAGTTGGAGTTTTTTGGGCAAGAGATATTCGAGAAAGCTCTCGAACTTAGCGGCCGTGGTGATGAGTACGAGCAGAAGCGTCGACGAAATCTCACATGGGCTAACCAAACGTTAGATACCGGTTTGCACGATGTAGATGTTCTCATTGGCTGCACTTATGGTCCGGCATGGATAAGCACCTTAGGTAAAGGCGATGACTTTGGTTCGGCCAGTTGGATAACGACCGCCCCGGCAATTGCGGGCACTCCAATAGGTACTATTCCCATGGGATTGGTTAATGGACTACCTGTCGGGCTTGGTTTTGTCGTCGCTCGAAATATGGAGCACACACTAATTACCGCCATGGCGCAGGCAGAGAGAGCTCTGGGCTTGGGAATACTGCAGCCCACCTTTATCCGATGAGTGAATTTGACTCTGAGGTCTTTGATCGTTGGGGCGGTACCCCGGCTTATATCGAGAGTCAGACTCGTACTTCCAAATACACTCATGCCGATTTCGAGGCGGCCAAAGTCGATCAGGAGGCGGTCACAGAGAAATTTGCGATTGCCTTTGGAAACCGAGTCAGCTTTAGATCACCGGAAGTTCAAGAGATAGTCGTTGCCCACCGTATGGTTATAACCAAATGGTTTTATGAGTGTTCAATTGAATTGCAGAAGAAGCTCGCGATCATGTACATCAACGACGATAGATTCAAAGCTTATTACGACGGACGGGTAAGAGGACTAGCTCAATATGTGCATGATGCAATCATGGCGAAAAAATCAATTTAAATGTGACCCGCGACCTGTCGCCATTTAGTAGTGTTTTCCGATGGAACTGCTTAAGCCCAGCGAATCTAACCTGCCCTTGTACGTGGCAGCACTGGAGCGCGAACTTGAAGAGGGGCATGAACCATTTCATTATTCCCTCGAGATTATTGAGGGCGCAAAGAAGGATCCCTCTGCCCTCATCGCCACCTTTGACGATCCAGTAGGAGGTCGCCTCATCACCGTGGATGCCGGAATGCAAAGAGCTGCGCTTCCTTCATTTACGCGTTGGCTATATGACGGTGAGATCTGCGGATCGATTCAATTTCGTTGGAAACCTGGAACTGTTGAATTACCACCGTATTGCTTGGGGCATATCGGCTATCAAATCTTTCCATGGAAGCGTGGGCAAGGTCTGGCAACCAAACAGTTAGAGCTGATGTTGGGACTGACTCACAATATAGAACTACCCTACGTCGAACTCACCACCACACTCGCCAACGTCGCTTCGCAAAAAGTGATCAGAAAGAATGGTGGAGTATTCATAAAAGAATTCGAGAGAGCTGCTGAGTATGGAGGTGGAATGTATAACCTCTTTAGAATTGACCAATCATGAAAACATTAAGAGGGGTTGATTTAGAGATCGAGACCCCCCGATTACTCTTGGTCACAGTTTTGCCAGATGAGTATGACCGGATGAAAGATTCTAGAGCGCTTCCTGACATGTGGGCAGATCGAGGAATTCTCAATCCGGGCAGAGTGCTAGTAGATGATGGCGGGCCGCTTCCTTTTCGCATTCCACGAATATTAAAGAATCCGGATTACGCCCCCTTTTCATTGCGCCTGGCCGTATTGAAAGAAAGCCACGTAATAATCGGAAGTAGCGGCTTCCATGATTTTCCAGATAGCGCAGGAATGATCGAAATCGGGCTAGGAGTCGAACCTCTTTATCGCAGACAGGGTTTTGCCCTGGAAATTCTGCACGGGATGTGGAGTTGGGTAATTGCCAAACCCGATGTTAAAACGCTCCGATACACGGTTTCAATCACCAATGAACCTTCCATCGCCATGGTGCAGAAGTTAGATTTCACTCGCGTTGGTCAACAGATCGATGAAGAAGATGGGCCAGAAGATATTTACGAGATGTCAGCGAGTGAATATCGCCGCCGCTATTTCCACTCTTCTGACAGCACTGCGTAGAGAAAAGCACTCGTCCACTCACCCTTAAAAAATTCATCTTTCTGGTAGATTGCTTCGCGGCGCATCCCTAAGCGCTCTGCTAGCTTTACCGAAGAATCATTTCGTTGATCGATATATGCCACAACGCGATGGAACTTCAGAGTATCAAATGCATAATTTATTAGAGCGCGCGTGGCCTCAGTAGCAAAACCTTGACCAACAAAATCAGGGTGGACGACCCATCCTATTTCAGCGCGGGAATGCTCTTTTGACTGAATTGAGATATTGGATTGGCCTATTACCTTTCCGCCATCTTTCAATCTCCACGCAAAAACGAGAAAATCGTTATCGGAATCAAATGTACGAGGCACCAAAACTTTTTCGATCGCTTCGCGAACTTGCAATCGGGTTCTGGGAGGCCACGGGATATAGCGAACAACCATTGGATCAGATTGATATTCCAGCAAATCCTCTTCATCATCAAGAGTAAGTGCGGAGAGAATCAACCGATCGCTTTCTATCAAGGGTTGAGCCAGTGATCCATAATATATTTTTCACCTTCGTCACAGAAGATCGTAACGACGGTTTCGGCGCCAAGTTCCGCTTTCAATTTCTTGGCTGCCAACATGTGTGCACCAGATGATGGTCCGACGAAAAGTCCATGAGTTCGGGCCAAGCGCTTAGTTTCTTCAATGGCATCGATTGAGTGAATATGAACGAATCCATCAATGTCTTTGGCATGGCGCTCGATAATTCCCGGCACGAACCCATCAGAAATTCCTTCGATGAGGTGCTTGGCAATTTCACTACATGCGATGGTGCAAGACTCGGATGGTTCAAGTGCGTAACTCTTCGCATTTGGGTTTACCTCTTTAAATGCTTGGCCAACACCAACCAACGTTCCACCGGTACCTACGCCAGAAATTAGCAAATCGGGTTTCGTAGGAAGCTGGGCCACTATCTCTTTGCCAAGCCATTCATAATTCTCAGTGACATTCCATTCGCTATCGAATTGCTGCGGCGCGTAATAACCCGGTAGCGCCCCTAAGCGACGCACTTCATCTAGCGCCTTATTCACGTGGAAATCACCTAACGTACGCACTTCGGCACCAAAAGCCTGCGAGATCGCTGTTCGCTCCATGCTTAAACCTTCGGGCATAACAACGATCATCTTGTAGCCCTTAACAGCTGCAACCATGGACATCGCGTTTCCGGTGTTGCCGCTACTCGCTTCGACGATGGTGTCCCCTGGCTTCAGGAGTCCTTCTTTTTCTGCGCGCTCAATCATGTACTTGGCAATACGCGCCTTTACCGAACCCGATGGATTGAGATATTCCATCTTCACGTAAATGCCTTCAATGTTGATGAGGGGCGTATTTCCAATTGCATCAAGGATTGTTTTCACAGAGGTGAGAATAGTCCTATTGCCCAACCATTAGAGCGTTGTTTATCCGAATTCTTCGCTTGGAACTACCCTGCCACCGTTCCACTATATGAAATTGTGCTCTTCTAGGAACTAGGCTTTCTTCACGAGTAACAACTCTTCAAAATCATCCTCGACATCTGTCGGGTTCCACTCGTGCGCACATTCGGGGCAGGTGAGAAGCGGTATCGGTGCCCTATGATCCTTGAATGGAGATTGCCTCTCAGCAGCGCAAGGTAATTCGTACCCTCAGCGCAGCACAAATCCTCAATGGAGTGGGAACTTCCGGAACAGTTGCTGCAGGGTCGCTACTTGTCACTTCGATATCTAAATCAGAATCATTGGCTGGGCTAGCACAAACGACCACAGTATTAGGTGCGGCGATGATGGCGTTGCCTTTAGCAAAGTTAACCCAAAAGGGCGGTCGCCGCCTTTCACTCATGAGCGGCTATTCCATCGGAGTTATCGGCGCAATCCTTGCTATCTTGGGTGGCACTCACAAAATATTGTTTCTAATGCTTACTGGTGCCTTCATGGTTGGCGCCGCTTCTGCATCTGGGTATCAGGCCCGTTTCGCTGCAATCGATTTAGCTACGCCAGCCAACCGTTCCAAGAATTTATCCTTAGTCGTTTGGGGTTCGACCGTTGGTGCGGTTACCGGTCCAAACCTCATGCAACCTGCGGGCGATTTCGCACATTTCTTACATCTGCCGCGGCTCGTTGGACCTTACTTCATCGCCGGAACAAGTCTGACGCTGGCAACAATTGTGATCTTCTTCTTTCTCAAACCTGATCCGTATCTCACGGCAAATATGTCATCCGATGGTGTGACTCAGAAGAAACATGAAACAACTCGGGCTGCTTTAAAACATATCCGCCAAATCCCACACGCCTTATTCGCAATAACAGCAGTGGGGATCGGACACCTGGCAATGGTCTCCATCATGGTTATGACGCCTGTGCACATGTCGCATGTTGATGTGACTCTCTCTGTGATTGGGCTCGTCATCAGCGTTCACGTCTTAGGGATGTACGCCTTCTCTCCATTAGTCGGAGCGCTCAGCGATAGGTTGGGTCGTGTTCGAGTAATTCAAATCGGCGTTGTAATTTTAATGGCGGCCGCAGCGACCGCAGGTCTTGCCCCAGCAATGAATGCTATACAGCTGGGAATTGGCCTCTTCCTGTTGGGATTGGGTTGGTCTTGCACACTCATCGCGGGATCTACGCTCTTATCAGAAACAGTCTCAGTAGAAATGAAACCTTCTTCTCAAGGTGCAAGTGACTTGGTTATGAATTTAATGGGAGCCGTTGGTGGCGCAGCTAGCGGAGTGATCATAGGATTTCTCTCCTTTGGTTGGCTCTGCTTTTTTATTGCAACGCTCGTCTTTGCCTTAGGGGTTTGGTCCTTTGCAATCAAAGGCGATCGCGAATAGCCCAGAGATCCCTAAATACCGGGTGAGAAACTGTGGTATTTAAGTACTCAACGCCTGAAGACCCGCCCGTTCCGGTTTTGCGACCGATGGTGCGCTCCACCATTTTTACATGTCGGTAGCGCCACTCCTGAAGGCCTTCATCAATATCGACCAACCGTTCGCAGAGCATCGCGGTTTCAGAATCGTGCAGGTGAATTTCAATCAAAATATCTTGTACCTCTTTATTGGGTTCATATCCTTCTGAAAAATCACGACTTAAATACTGGCTTGGTATTTGGTATTTTCTCTTCGACAGGTAGACCAGCGTGGAATCCCAGACGGACCGTCCCGCAGTGATCTTCGCTATCTTCGCTTGTGCTTCAGGAGGCAGGTGGCCAGCCATCCGAGAATCTCGACGACCTAAAACCGCCTCGAACTCGCGAAATTGTGCGGATTGAAAACCGGACGATGATGCCAGAAATTGCCGAAATGAATTGAATTGACGTGGCGTCATCGTTTCCAAGATATCAACTTGAGCTACACAGACCTTTAAAATCGTACGAACTCTACCTAGCGTTGCAAGGCACTTATAAGTATCTCCCGATTCAAGATTGGCTTGCAGAAAATAGAGTTCGTGGAGGATTTGCTTAAACCACAACTCATAGGTCTGATGAATGATAATAAATAGCATCTCATCATGCTCGGGTCCTTCGGAGGCTAAACGTTGTAGGTTTAGAAGTTCCTCCACACCTAAATAAGAGGAATATGTGACGGCGGAATCGTAATTGCTCATGTGACTTTTATGTCCTTAGTTGAAATCTGCTCGTATTCTCGGCTGGCCGTGAGATCACGCAGGCGAGCGAAACCATCCCAAATCTCAACGTAACTGGTGGGAAGAGGAGAGATAGCCACCCGAATTGAATTAGGTTCGCGATAATCGGGGATTACCTTTTTCAGTTGACGAAGCCCAATCGCAATGCGTTTCGCCTCTGGGTGGGCGAGCGAGATGTGTCCCCCACGTTCTTTAGGTAATGCCGGAGTGTTAAGAGTGAAACCTAAATCCTTGAGCCATGCCTCATAGAGTCCGATCATCATCTCGGTGCCTTGGGCGCACTTCTCTTCAATGGCATCGATACCAGCTTCGGCAATCATTTCAAATGCGGTATTAACGCAGCGCAATCCAACGATCGATGGGCTAGCAATTTGGAAACCACGCATTCCATCGTTCTTCTCAAAGAATTCCCCCATCGCAAATTGGTCTCTTTGCGCGAACCAGCCTTGGATAGGGACTTGCAACTCTCTTTGCATACGATGAGACACATATAGCCAAGCCGGAGAACCCGGGCCTGAGTTGCCATATTTATAGGTACAACCGACAACAAGATCGGCTCCATATTTATCTAAATTGAGATTGATAGCTCCCACCGCATGGCTAGCATCCCATACCGTTAAGGCTCCAAACTTGCGCGCCAGATCGGTAATCGCCTGGATTTCGTTGCGGGCTCCAGAGCGATATTGAATTACCTCGAAGGATACAAATGCAACGTCATCTGACATGTATGGCTCCAAAATCTCTGGAGTTATACGTTCATGGGTAGAGTCGCTACCCATTTCATTATCAATTTCGATCAGGATCAAACCATGTTGTTTCGCCAACCCCTGCAAGATATATCTATCGGTAGGAAAATTGCCTTTATCGGTAATAATTGTCTTTCGCCCTGGTCGTGCAGCAAGTGCAGCTCCTACCAACTGATAGAAATTTACTGAAGTTGTATCGCAGGCCAATACCTGCCCCGCACTCGCACCCAATGCGGCACGGCCGATTAAATCTCCAGTGGTTTCAGCTTCATCAATCCAATCGGCCCAACCGTTTACTATCTTGGGACCCCATTCCTTGGTCAGGAATTCATTCACCACTGAGATGGTTTTTTTGGGTAAACGTCCAAGTGAGTTCCCGTCGAGATAGCAAATGTCTGGGTCATCGTTAATGAAAAGTTCGCGATATCGAGCCAGGGGATCCTGGGCATCCAGATCAAGCGCGAACTGGCGCTCAGTTACATTCATGCTTGTACTCTAACCCTCGCCAGGCAGAATTATTCAGACCTACTCCTCAGATTATCTAATTCGGGGTAGCATTTGCCCTCATCGGTTAAGCAGCCCAATAAAGTTAGGACTACGCAATGAGAACAGCTAAGAACCACTCCAAAATTGGGGCAGTTGCGATTCTCGCAGTTGCAGCACTTATCTCAATTCAGACTCCTTCATTTGCAGCCAGCTCGGCGGCATCCCAACTCCCAGCAAGCGTTAAAAAGTCTGGTGTATTAACAGTTGGAACAGATACAACGTACGCACCAAATGAATATTTAGATCCATCCGGAAATGTAATCGGTTGGGACATTGCCCTATTCAAGGCAATCGCTGCAGACCTCGGCGTGAAGGTCCACTTTGTTAGCGCAGGCTTTGACACGATCATCCCTGCAGTTAAGGGTGGAAAATATGACGTCGGTGTTTCATCTTTCACAGATACGAAAGTTCGCGAAGCACAGGTTGATTTCGTAAATTACTTCACCGCAGGAATTCAGTGGGCATCAGCTGCTGGCAAGAAGCTTGTTGATCCCAACAATGCCTGCGGACTCACCGTGGCGGTACAAACCGGAACAACAGAAGTTGACGATTTAACTGCCAAGTCAGCCGCATGCGTTAAGGCGGGCAAAAAAGCAATCTCGGTTCTATCCTTCGATAGCCAAGCTCAAGTCAATAACTCGGTAACACTAGGTCGTGCGGCTGCAATCTCTGCAGATTCACCAATCACCGAAGATGCTGTTCACCGTAGCGGTGGAAAGCTCGTCCTCGATGGTGCAATCTATGGAACTGCTCCATACGGATTTGCTACCGCCAAGGGATCGACAATGGCTAAGGCAATTTCTCTCGCTCTGCAAGAGATTTACAAGAATGGAACTTATATGAAGGTTCTTGCAAAGGCGGGCGTAACAGCGGGTGCTGTTAAGACATTCACAATCAATGGCGCGCTCAACTAAATCCACGATACAGGCAGTGCCGCTGCGCCACCCCTTTCGGTGGGCAGCGGCCTTCTACTTCGTCCTAATCGGAGTCGCTTTTATAGTCGATGCACTTCATCGCAGCGCCTACGACTGGAAAGCATTTTATAAATATGTTTTTGACGAACGCGTTTTCAAGGCGGCGGGTGTCACCCTTTCACTTACTGCCATTTCAATGTTCATCGCGATCATTTGGGGTGTGGCACTTGCGGTCATGCGCCGCTCCCCCAACCCCGTCTTCCGCCAAGTCTCCTGGTTCTTCATCTGGGTATTCCGCGGGACGCCTGTTTACGTACAACTCGTATTTTGGGGTTTGCTCTCCACGATTTATCACTCATTTTTTATCGGCATCCCTGATATTCACTTCGGACATTTTTACCTCGGAGTCCACTTCCCGATCAGCCAGACCGCTTCACTTTATTGGCTCGCTATCATCGGACTTTCGCTCAACGAAGCTGCCTACATGGCAGAGATCGTTCGAGCTGGATTACTGTCGGTGGACAAAGGACAAGAGGAAGCAGCAACTTCTCTCGGTATGAGCTGGTGGACCACCATGCGCTTCATCGTTATTCCCCAAGCTATGCGGATCATTATTCCTCCAACTGGGAATGAAATTATTTCCATGTTGAAGACAACCTCGCTGGTAACAGCGGTTCCGCTGATCACCGACCTTTATGCGAGAACTCGCAACATTTCCGATGAGATTTACAACCCAATCCCACTTTTGATGGTCGCTTGTGCCTGGTATCTATTCTTCACGACGGTGCTTATGTTTGTTCAGTATTTCGTCGAAAAGCGCTTTGCTCGCGGACATTCAGTTCTGAGGGTCAGCCATGAGTGAATCACTAATGGTCAACGCCGTTGACATCCATAAATCTTTTGGAACCAACGAGGTGCTCAAAGGTATTACCCTAGAAGTGAAACGTGGCGAAGTTATGTGCCTGGTAGGACCTTCCGGCTCCGGAAAATCAACATTCCTACGTTGCATCAACCATCTAGAACGCATCAACTCTGGTCGTTTGATGGTTGATAACCAACTCATCGGGTATCGCGAATCAAACGGCAAGCTTCACGAGCTAAAACCATCTGAAGCTGCCGCCCAGCGCATAGGCATCGGTATGGTCTTTCAGAAATTCAATCTCTTCCCGCATCTGACCGCTATAGACAATGTGATATCTGGGATGATTCGTGTGCAAAAAATTGATCGTGCCACTGCTATTGCAGAAGGTACCGAACTCTTAAGGCGCGTTGGATTAGCAGACAAATTAGAGCACTATCCAGCTCACCTTTCTGGGGGACAGCAACAGCGCGTTGCAATCGCCAGGTCGCTGGCCATGAAGCCAAAGTTAATGCTCTTCGATGAGCCAACTTCAGCGCTCGACCCCGAACTCGTTGGTGAAGTACTCGATGCCATGAAGCAGCTTGCCCAAAGCGGGATGACCATGATCGTTGTCACCCACGAAATGGGCTTTGCCCGCGAAGTCGCGGATTCTCTGGTCTTTATGGACGGTGGCGTCGTCCTGGAGTCGGGAGATCCTGAGGAAGTTTTGCGGAGTCCTAAGCACGAACGTACCCGCGCCTTCTTATCCAAAGTCCTCTAACTGCATCTTCTGACCTTTTTGGCGTAATATCAAAGTCATGGGCAAAGTTGGATCAGGTGCAATTTTTGCAACTGCCTTCTACTGGCGTTTCTTTAAAGATTAATAATTTAGGAATAGGTGGCTATGTCGCAACTCCGTACCGGTTACATTTATCATGAGTTGTTTGGTTGGCACGACACGGGAACTCAAGCCGGAATGTTCCCCACAGATCCCTCCCGCGGTCTGCAGCCATTTGTAAATTATGAAAATGCAGAGACCAAGCGCCGAATCCATGAGTTAATAGTTGTATCCGGTCTCATCGATGACCTCACGCGGTTGACACCTCGGCAAGCTACAAACGATGAGCTTTTATTGGTGCATCCGCAGGAATACCTCACTAATTTGAAAAAGATAAGTGACCAGCCCCTTGGCGGTGATGCCGGCGATGGAGAGACCCCATTTGCCAAGGGTGGTTTCGAAATTGCAACTTTAGCCGTCGGCGCAGTTATAGAACTTACCCGGGCTGTCCTGGCTGGTGAAGTTGATAATGGTTATGCGCTCGTACGTCCTCCTGGGCACCATGCAGTCAAAACCGGCGGAATGGGTTACTGCCTCCTTTCGAATATTGGCGTTGCGCTCATGACCACGAAACAAAGCAATCCAGATATTCGTATCGCTGTTGTGGATTGGGATGTGCACCATGGAAATGGCACTCAAGATATTTTCTACGATGACCCAAATGTCCTCACTATTTCGCTCCACCAAGACCGTCTCTACCCCAGAAACTCCGGCATGCGCACTGAGAGTGGAATTGGCACCAATATCAATATTCCTCTGCCAGCAGGTACCGGAAATGGTGGTTATCTCTATGCATTTGAAGAAGTAGTGCGCCCTGCCCTTAAGAAATTCAAACCTGATCTGATAGCCGTTGCCTCTGGCTTCGACTCTTCTGTTTACGATCCACTTGGTCGAATGATGGTCACGGCAAGTGGCTATGCCAAAATGACGAAGGTCCTCATGGAATGTGCAGCCGAGTTTTCTAAAAATCGTATCGTTATTTCACACGAGGGTGGCTACAACGCCGTGTATTCGCCATTCTGTGGGCTAGCCGTACTTCAAGAATTATCCGGCACATACAAATTGGACGATCCATTTATTCACACCGAAACATACCCGGGACAAGCTCTCTTCGACCATCAGAAATCAGAGATAGATCTTGCAGCTCACCATAGTCTGCCTTTACTTTAATTTGTAGAAGGCCAGCAATAATGCAAGTGCAAACATCACTAGCGAAATGAAACCATCCAGGATCTTCCAAAATATTGGTCTTGACATGAACTTGGACGCAGCTTTCGCGCCAAAGCCGATCGTCGTAAACCACAAGACGCTCGCTATAACTGCCCCTGCGGCGAAATCCCATTTATGCGACTTGAATTGACCGCCAATTCCGCCCAAGAAAATAACGGTATCTAGATAGACATGTGGATTAAGGAAGGTAAACCCTAATGTTCTACCGACCATCTTCTTGAGTGATGTCTTAGCCTCATTGGCAGCTACCAGAGCTTGATCCTTGAAAACCGCCAAGAGTGATCGAACGCCGAACCATGTCAGGTAGAGAACACCAAACCATTTGATGAAATCCAGAATTGTTTGGTGTCTTTGTATGAGTTGGCCTAAGCCACCCACGCCTAAAACAATGAGCAATGCGTCGCTAGCCGAACATATTCCGACGACAAGCAAAACATATTGCTTGTTTAATCCCTGGCGTATGACAAAGGCGTTTTGGGCGCCAATCGCGATAATGAGAGATAACCCCGTTAGCAAACCTGCTATTAGCGCGAGCATGTCGTAACTGTAGCGAAGGAAGCATCGGTGCATAACCTTCGCGTTGAAGTAACTATGGAGGTATGGAAGTATCCAGCCGTGTCGACTGAAAATGCGGGCTATGAGGGTGAATTTCTGACCACTCACAAAACAACGCGTCGCCAGGCCTTTACTCTTGGCTCTATCGCCGTTGGAATCGGAATATTCGTTGGCGAGCTAACTTCAAACCTGCATTCTGCGTGGAAATCGCCGGTAGACACTCTTGGCAACTGGATCATCAGTGTTATTCCACACTACGTTGAGTCGTTCGCTATCAAACTTTTCCGAACTCACGATAAGGGCTTCCTCGTTGCCACTATTCTATTCGTTGCCCTGATCCTCGGCGGGTTAGCGGGCGATTTATTATTTCGCGGTAAGAAAGAAATCGCCTACGCAATTGTTCTGCTCGAAACAATATTTAATGTATTTACCGTGTTGGCCCGCCCTCATGCAGGTGTCACGGCGATTGTTCCATCCTTAATAAGCGGTCTTGCGATCACACTAGTACTGTACTTTTCTCTGGGGCGGACAAAAGTCAAGCAACCTGAAATTAATTCACCGACAGAACTCAAATCAAGGCGACAAGTTCTAAAGTTCGCTGGCGGCGCTGGTGTTCTTGGCGGCTTGATGCTTCTCTCTGGTCAGACTGTAAAAACTCATAGCCTAAATGTGATTAAGCGTTTAGCAATTAAATTGCCTGATGCGACGCATACGCTACCGCCACTTCCAGCCGATCCGGCATCAACAATCCGTGGGCTCTCTCCACTTATCACCCCGAATAACGATTTCTATCAAATTGATACAGCAATAAATGCTCCAATCATCGATGTAGAAACATGGTCTCTCACGATCAATGGGATGGTTAAAAACCCAATTACCTTGACGTATGCCGATTTACTCAAGCGCCCACTCTTTGAACTCGATGACACTATGACGTGCGTTTCCAATCCAGTGGGTGGAAATCTAGTTGGCAACGCGCGCTGGCTGGGATGTCGCCTCGATGATTTGATCCGCGAAGCTGGCCCCTTATCTTCGGCCGATCAAATATTAAGCTCTTCCAGCGACGGATTTGGGGCTGGCTTTCCACTTAATTTGTTAGATGGTCGCGATGCAATGATCGCTGTCGGCATGAATGGCCAACCACTTCCCATTCGTCATGGCTTTCCTGCACGGGTGATAGTTCCTGGGCTATATGGCTATGTATCAGCAACCAAATGGCTGACAAATATCGAGCTAACCCGTTTTGACCTAAAACAAGGATTCTGGATTTCCCGAGGTTGGTCCCAACTTGGACCCATCAAAATGGAATCTCGAATTGATTTTCCGATTGACGGTGCTTCTATACCTGCAGGCAAACTTCGATTCGCTGGAGTTGCATGGGCGCCACTTGCTGGAATCGCCTCTGTCCAATTGGCGATAGATGGCCATTGGAAAAATGCGACTTTAGGACCGTCACTCTCCGGAACCACCTGGCGCCAGTGGTGGTTCGATTGGGATACAACGGCCGGTAAACATGTGGTGGAAGTGCGAGCTATCAGCGTGAGTGGCGAAGTTCAGACTAAACAATTAGCCGATGTAGCTCCAAATGGCGCTTCGGGTTGGCACACGATCCATATTTCAGTCTAAAACTTTCCGATCGATTCATTGAATCCAAATAGATTCTTATTGTCTGTCGAATAGTTTACTTTTCTACAAGGAATTGGCCCATTAGTCCGCCATCCTCATGATTAGCCATATGGCAGTGATACATATACGGCCACGTGGAACTCGCATAATCCGCAAATTTTGCAATGAAAGTCACTTGTTCATTTCGCTGAATGGAAAATGTGTCTTTCCAACCCTGTTCATACGCGGGAATCGCACCGCTGCTGCGAGAAATAATTTTGAACTGCACATCATGAATATGGAAGGCGTGCCCGAAGATATTGTCATTTTTGATAGTCCACGCTTCGGTAGCGCCTAGTTTCACGATTTGATTAATCGTATTCATATCGTAACTCTTGTTATCAAAGGTAAAAGGCGTTCCTGCGCCATTATCCGTAATATTAATGGTGCGCGAATGCGTCACTTGGGACTGGCTCGGGAAGAGATTCTTTACGAGAGTTGTCGGGAGAGTTGTAACGCCGAGAGCCGTTGGCTTTCCGACCTTGATCTTTAATACGTCAAAATCAATGTTGTTCAAGAGACTTCCGAAGGTTCCCGTTGAAGCAGGTTCCCCGCCGCCATAGCCAAAGGCAAGGCCCTTGTTAAATGCCCTAAGCGAAACGTCAATACCAATTTTGTCCTTGGACAAATCCACGAGAATTTCATAACGCTCGCCCTGGACCATAAGTAGACGTCTGACAGAGATAGGCGCTTGGACCAATCCGCCATCTGTACCGATTACATAGAAGACTCGATTGTCGGAAAACCCCAGGTTATATACGCGTTCAGTTTCAATATTGAGAAGTCGCAACCGCACAAACTGAGCTGGCAAAGTGACCTGCGCTTTGACCACGCCATTAGTGAGCATCGTGTCGCCATAATTTTTAGTTGGACTAATTTGATTTGTCGATGAGAGGGTTCTGCTACCTAACGCAAGTGGAATGTCATCGATGCCGTAAGTTCGTGGCAGAGCCAAGGCGGCTTCTGCAGAATCTTTCACAATGATGAATCCCCCAGCGCCGAGGGCCAATTGCTTCTGGGTTGTCTTGTGCATATGTGGGTGGTACCAATACGTTGCTGCATTGTTCATAACCTTGAACTTTGGAGACCAGGTCTTACCGATCTCGATAACCTGCATGGGTCCGCCATCCATCTCTGCTGGGAGATGCACGCCGTGCCAATGTGTAGTCGTCTGCTCTGATAGGGCATTAGTCACGTTAAGGCTAACGTCGTCGCCCTTTTGCATAACTAGGGTCGGCCCCCAGAAACCTGTTCCGTTATAACTGTAGGTCTTCGTGAGGGCACCCTTAATCATTTGCTTAGTGGTGCTGCCCAACCTTAAGTTAAAGGTCTTACCTGAGATCCGCGGCGGGATCCACAAGGCATTGGAGACAACCGCGGCGTTAGCGGACTGAGGACCAAGTAGATTCGGGAAGAGGGCCGTACCGATGCCCACTCCTCCAACCTTTAAGAAGTTCCTTCTATTTAGCTTTATGTCATCGCCGTCGGGGTAAGACATCTGAGTTCCTCGTTCTTTTTGCGTAGAGTCGGTGAGGGACGAGTGTTATAGCTGCAAATTTTTTACGATTGCAGGCGCAAGTGCCTGAAACCATACTTCATAGCCTGCATTATTTAAATGCAATCCGAAAGTTTCTGGGTCCTCACAATACTTACGCTCGATTACGTTGAGCTCTGGATCCTTAAGAATTGCATAGGTATCAAAATACGTAATCCCCATCTCTTCCAATACTGGTCTGATTCTCGAATTAACATCAATCATGCTCTGCGAAAATTCGTCGCTCCGCGGGGAGAGTGAATTCCAGATGATTGGCACATCAGGCAAAAGCTTCCTCATATTCTCGGCGATAGTCAGAATATTTTGAACTACTTCATTCTCGGACAGCCTGTACTTGCCAAAGTCATTTGTGCCAATCATGACAATCAGAATTTCTGGTTGAGATTCGATGATCGCAGGAATGAGAGCATCTAAATCACTTGTCGTATGCCCTGGAAAGGCAAAATTGGTTACATAGTGCTCAGGAAGCCAGTACTGCCAAGGCCCCCCGTGAATAATGCTGTCACCAGCAAACACAATTCTGCGCTTCATTATTTTCCACTCCTCATCCAAAATTCGAGAGCTGCTGGTACGTATCGGGCCCAAGTAGCATTTGAATGGGACCCTCGTTTCAGAGTTCGGCCGATAAAGTCGCCATTCATTCGATAACCCCGTCTTTGAATCAATTCATCGGCTATATCTTGAGATTCCTCGTAAAGCGCATCTAGCCCCTTGGTACCGCGACTCATCCACAATTTGTGATTACCGGGGCTGGGAAAATCTCTCATCATTTTTTCCGCTAGGGCATTTCCGCCAATAACCCAGTGCGGAGAGAAACTTAATGAAGTGTGAAAGAAATCCGGCCTGCGAATAACCGAATAGATTGAAGCCAATCCGCCCATACTTGCTCCGACAATGGCCGTTTTCGCCGGATTTATGGATTGCCTGACACGAGCAGTAATTTCAGGAACTATGACACCGGTAATGTCATCGATGAGTTGGTCTGCGGTCAGGTTGCTCAGGAATGCTTCGACGTCCCCTTGATACAAGCCATGACTTTCGAGCATCCAATCCTCTTTTTTGGACATGTACTGCGCAGGTACATATTCTTTTACTCGCCCCATTTTGTCATTGGTATATGGCGTGTGGTAAACACATAAGACAGTTGGTGGCACTTGATCCAATTCCGTGGCAATTCTTACAGCTGACTGCGCCAGTTCCCATGTTGCTCTTTGGTGGGGATTTATCGGGATGTTGCGCTTATCTAAAACATTTTGCCCATCATGCGCGACCAGGATGTGGCCACCCGGGTTGCTTGGAGCCCAATAATCTACAGTTCGATCCCCAAAGCGAACTTTATGAACCGTTCCGGGCAAACCTCTAACTTGAAATTCTTCGATATCGAGCACTTACTTCATCACCCCTTCGTCGATCCACTGACAAGTCCAGAGACTAAGAATTTCTGTAGAAACATAAATAGCGCGAGAACTGGAATGGTTGCTAAAAGTGCTCCCGCCGTAAAGGGACCCCAGTTCTTTCCGTATTGACCCGAAATAAACTGCTGAAGTCCGACTGCTACTGTCATATTTTTTCCAGATAGCCCCAGGATGACTGAAGTAATTAGATATTCATTCAATATTGCTATTAGCGATAGGAGGAAGATCACGACAAAGACTGGAACAGCTAATGGAATGATAATTTTGGTGAAGATTATAAAGTGGCTGGCGCCATCTATCGTGGCCGCTTCATCAATCTCGCTTGGTATCGTGTCAAAGAAACCTTTTAGCATCCAAGTGTTAACCCCTAGTGCTGCTCCACCAAATATGAGAATCAAAGGAAGCTGATGTCCAAGACCTAGGAAAACAAAAGTTTTACCAAAAGTGTTAATTATGAGGAATAAGGTCGTTGCGGCTAGAAGCTGAGGAAACATCTGAACAATGAGGATGGTCGTGAGAGTTATTTTGCGCCCTTTAAATCTATGTCTGCTCAACGAATAGGCAGCCGCTGCTCCGATGATTGTTTGCATGGCGGCGACGCTAATTGCGACAACAAGAGAATTTTTAGCCCAGGTAAGGAAGGGTTTCTCCGTATTCGAGAAGAGTTGTGAGAAATTGGCAAATCCGCGATGCAGGGGGATCAATTTCTGGGTGCTCAATTGGCCAGTCACATCAAATGCCGCAGAAGCCATCCAAATCAAAGGAAATATCGCGAAAACAGCGACCACTACTCCGACAGCATGCCTCCACAGGACTTTTTTCAACCAAAAGTTTCTTCTCTTAGAGCTTGGGAATTCCAACTTTTTCACTCAATTTACCCCTTCCATAGTCTTCATGCGACGCAGACCATAAATGGAAATGCATCCCACCAATATGAAATTGAGAATTGATAATGCGCTTGCTAGGCCATAGTTATTGCCCTCTTGACCGTTGAAAGCCAATTTATACGTATAGGAGATGAGGATGTCTGTAGCTCCTGCATTTCCATTCGAATTTGGGAATGTCGGTCCCCCGCCGGTTAACAGATAGATAACCCCAAAATTGTTCAGTGCCATCGCTATGGAAGCCACTAAGAGCGGGGCCACGGTGCGCAAGACGAGAGGGAGTTTGATAAGCCTGAAGGACTTAATCGGCGACGCTCCATCGATCTCAGCCGCTTCAATAATATCTTGTGGAATAGCCTGTATAGCCCCCGTTGTAATCAAGAACATGTAAGGGAAGGTAATCCAAAGTTCGACTATCAAGACCGCTAATCGAGCCCATAGAGAATCAGTCAACCACGGAGTCGAAATATGAAATAGTCGATCGATCACACCCGTTTGGGTGGTAAATAGACCTGACCAAACCAACACTGAAAGCACATTGGGAATGGCCATGGGAACAATGAAGATCGTTCTGTAAATTCGCTTCGAATAAAGATGAGGCGAGTTGAATGTCAGCGCCAAAGCAAGCCCCATAAGAAAGCTCAACAAGATAATCAAGATCGCATTAGTGAATGTCCACGCCAAAACTATGAGAAGTGGATGCCTAAT
>Ga0214249_1000137_pt1 | contig 39014 bp, 34 predicted proteins | sample TroBogypolimnion_17_FD_153087 | JGI IMG/M metagenome (GOLD analysis project Ga0214249, IMG submission 153087) | Freshwater microbial communities from Trout Bog Lake, WI - 23JUN2009 hypolimnion | ecosystem: Environmental > Aquatic > Freshwater > Lake > Hypolimnion/Profundal zone | place: Trout... | reverse complement strand
TAAGCGGAACTATCGTGGCCCAGATTCCAGTATTACTCAATTTGCCACTTGGGATTGGGTCAAATTCGACTACCGTAACCTCAACCGTGGGAGCAACTTCGATAATTGGCGGAGTTAGGGGATAAAGAGCACCGGCTAGAACCATTACTCTTTACCTATGGCAGCGCGCGAGTATTTGCAAGAGGTGAAACAACTCGACGCCACTCTTGTAAGTATTGAAAAGGTGCTCGACCTACCTAAATTGAAGGTGGATGCGATCACCTTAGAGGCAGATGCCAGCGCCCCGGATCTTTGGGATGACCCCGAAAAAGCTCAAGTAGTCACCAGCAAGCTCTCTCGGGTCCAGGCGACAATCAATCGACTCTCCACGATTCGTCGCCGGCTTGAAGATGTACCTGTTCTCTTGGAACTAGCCGCAGAAGATAACGATCAAAAGGCACTGCTCGATGCGGGGCTAGAACTTGATGCGGTTACCCGTGCTATCGGAGATTTGGAAGTTCAAACACTCCTCAGTGGGCAATATGACGAACGAGATGCGCTCATGACAATTCGTTCAGAAGCCGGCGGTGTTGAAGCAGCAGACTGGGCCGAAATGCTTAGCCGAATGTATTTCCGTTATTGCGAGCGCAATGATTACAAGGTAGATGTCCTGGAAACTTCTTATGCCGAAGAGGCCGGTATCAAGTCGACAACATTTAGAATCAGCGCCCCATATGCCTATGGGAAGCTCTCCGTTGAACAAGGCACTCATCGCTTGGTACGTATCTCTCCCTTTGATTCGCAGAGCCGTCGCCACACCTCATTTGCAGGAGTTGAAGTGGTCCCTGTTGTCGAACAATCGGATCACGTTGAAATTGATGAGAAAGAGATACGAGTCGATGTTTACCGTTCATCAGGTCCAGGTGGTCAAGGTGTAAACACCACCGACTCGGCTGTTCGCATTACCCACCTTCCAACTGGAATTGTGGTCTCGTGTCAGAACGAGCGCTCTCAGATTCAGAATAAGGCGACCGCCATGGCGGTCTTGCAGTCGAAGTTATTGGAACGTCGCCGCCAAGAAGAGCGTGCCCGTATGGATGCCCTCAAAGGTGATAATTCTGGTTCCTGGGGAAATCAGATGCGCTCATATGTGTTGGCCCCGTACCAAATGGTGAAGGATCTGCGCACCGATTACGAGGTGGGAAATCCTGCTGCCGTACTCGATGGTGACCTCGAAGGATTTATTGAAGCGGGCATTCGTTGGAGGATGAGCGGAAGCAAGGGATAGCAAGGGATAGCAAGGCAGCACAACGCGTCGATAAGTGCCACGGGCGAAGGCGTCGATAAGTGCCACTGCCCCAGATCCAACGGCATAGATTCACACTATTAATTCGGACTTTGACTATTCCGACCCCAACCACCGAATTCTCGTACCCGATTTGCCCGACTTTATGTACTTTTTCACAGCCGATCTGAGCCCAATCTCCCTAAGTTAGGCGTGCAACCAAACTAAACTGGCTAGGTACCCTCGCCCTAGCGTCCACACTCCAGGAGTCTTAAGTGATCAAATTTGAGAACGTCACCAAGATTTACCCGAAGCAGGATCGAGCGGCGCTCGACCGGGTAGACCTGGAAATCCTCAAAGGGGAGTTTGTCTTCCTCGTAGGCCTCTCGGGTTCGGGAAAGTCCACCTTCCTCCGGTTGGTGCTCCGTGAGGACCAACCAACGAGCGGAAACATAATTGTCGCCGGCAAAGAGTTGGGCACCCTTGCCGCGCATAAAGTTCCCGAGCTGCGCCGCCAAGTTGGCACTGTCTTTCAAGATTTTCGCCTCTTGCCCAACAAGACTGTTGTTGAAAATGTAGCTTTCACCTTGCATGTCCTCGGTTACTCCCAAAAGGAGATCAATCGTGAAGTACCAGAAGTTCTTGAGATGGTTGGCTTAGAGGAGAAAGGCGAACGTAAGCCGAGTGAACTCTCAGGTGGAGAACAGCAACGCGTGGCTATCGCGCGCGCATATGTCAGTCGCCCAATGATTTTGATCGCAGATGAACCTACTGGAAATCTGGATCCAGCTACCAGCGTTGGCATCATGAAGTTGCTCGACAGAATTAATCGCGATGGAACCACGGTTGTTATGGCAACCCATGACGCCGGCATCGTAGATCAGATGCGAAAGCGCGTTATTGAACTTGAGAATGGCCATGTAATTCGCGATCAGGTTCGCGGAGTTTATGGATATACCGGTTGATTTAGTGATGAACGCATTTGCAAAGAAGTTCGATGAAGCAAGGGAGAGGTAAAGATGCGCGCAGGTTTTGTATTTAGCGAGGTCCGTATCGGGTTACGGAGAAATCTCACTATGACCTTTGCTGTTGTAATTACCGTTGCAATCTCATTGACGCTACTTGGCGTTGGCCTCCTTGCCAATTCACAGGTGCGGGTAATGAAGGATTATTGGTATAACAAAATCGAAGTATCTGTCTTTCTCTGCGGTTCTCTCTCGCAATCGCCCTCGTGTTCGGGCGGCCCTGTAACTTCTACCCAGCGGAATTCAATTCAGTCCGACCTGACTTCGTTACCCGTTGTGCAGACGGTTTATTATGAATCACAGGCGCAGGCCTATCAACATTTCCAAGAGCAATTCAAGGGATCGGCAATTGCACAGAACGTAACGCCTGATCAGTTACCTGAAAGTTTCAGAGTTAAGTTGAAGGACCCGACCCAGTTCAGCGTTATTCAAAGTGCATTTGCGGGGCGCCCAGGCGTGGACACAGTGCAGGATCAACGTCAGATCCTTGATAAGTTCTTTAAATTGCTCGGCGTTCTTCGTGATGGCGCACTTCTTATCGGAATCGTCAGCGTACTAACCGCTGCCCTTCTCATCAGTAATACGCTGCGACTTGCCGCATTTAGTAGACGACGCGAAACGGGCGTTATGCGCCTTGTTGGAGCATCCTCGTTCTCAATTCAACTTCCATTCTTGCTCGAGGGGTTGATATCGGCTCTCTTAGGTTGGGCGGTTTCCACGGGATTACTGGCGGGAATCAAGACTCTTGTCGATGCCAAGGTGGCACCGCTCCTCTCTTTTACACGATTCTTTAGGTGGACTGATGTGTGGATCACATCTTCAGTGCTACTTGGGGTTGGGCTATTCGTCTCTGCGGTTGCATCTGTGCTTACACTGCGTAAGTACCTTAAAGTCTGACGCTCCCTTAATTGCGCACATGGCTCATAACTCCACTAGTGGCGAAGTTGGCTCTGGAATGATGTCGACTGGCGCGGATGGATCGGGTGATAACAGCTCAAGCGATAATGCAGGGCCAAGCATCACTTCGGCTGGAAAGAAAATTTCTTTCAAAGTAAAGCGCGCTCGTATTATTTTTGGCACCTTCGTTCTCGCTTTATTTGTTGGAGGCTCATATACCTCGGGGTATCTCATCAGTGAAAACCAACACCCTCTTTCCCTTGTGGATCAGGCGATCGCCCGAGTATCGAGCGGGGATCCCCATTCTCCAACAGAAGTTCTTTTGCAACGGGCAGCTATTGAAGCAGTGCTCAAGGCGACCAAAGATAGATGGTCCAATTATTTTCCTCCCGCTACAACGACGGCATTTGATGAAACATTGCAAGGGAGATATTCAGGAATAGGAATTTGGTTACGTAGGACTCCGCTCAACCAATTAGAAATTTCCAGCGTTCAGTCAAACTCTCCCGCGTCGCGAGCTGGTGTTAAAGTTTCTGATCAATTGCTGACAGTTGATGGAGCCAATGTTTCTGATGCAACGGTTGCAGTTGCGATAGCTGCACTTCGAGGAAATCCAAGTACTCGGGTGGCGTTGAGTATACGTCGCAATGGGATTGCGACTGATGTAATTCTGAAGCGGGAAGCCGTTCTAACCGGGGATGTTCTCGCATCAGAAATTGCCCCAAAAACAATATATATCCAAGTTTTGGCTATCTCACTTCATGCAGCGGATGATGTCGCTACAGCGCTTGCCAAGTACCCACATACTCGCGGGGTGATTTTGGATTTGCGCGATAATCCAGGAGGGGTGCTTAACGTGGCAGTAAGCCTGGCGTCGGAGTTCTTAAGCCCCGGACTCATAGTTTCTTATGATCGCAAAGGGGGAGTGCCCCAAATTATGAGTTCATTTAATTCACTCCCAGATACTGCACCGATGGTCGTGTTAATCAATGGAGCCACGGCGAGTTCGGCGGAGATCATTGCAGGAGCTCTACAGGATCGAAATCGCGCCGTCATTATCGGTGAGCAAAGTTATGGCAAAGGTACCGTTCAAGAGATCAGCACTTTGAGCGATGGCTCCCAATTAGAGATTACCGTTGGCCAATACCACCTACCCTCAGGGCGTGCCATTGATCAGGTTGGAATCACCCCTGACCTTAAGGTGAATGAGAATCATGAAATTTCACAGGCAGTCTCAATCCTGGCGGGGCTAGTTGCGCTGGATTCTGGAAAGAGTGCCACGACAAAGAAGTAGAAGTTGCAAATCCTTTTAAAAATTACCTTCACTTCGCACGGTACGATTGCGCCTGCAGAATCAACTCCGAGTTTCCAAGAAGGCAGGTGATGAAATGGTTAAAGAGCTAGGCCGCAAGCTGATTGCGCAGAACAAGAGTGCTCGCCATGACTATTTCATCGAGGATGTCTGGGAATGCGGAATCATGCTTACTGGAACTGAGGTCAAGTCACTAAGAGCTGGCCGGGCATCCATAATCGATGGATTTGCCATGATGAATCATGGAGAGCTCTGGTTGAGCAATGTTCATATTCCTGAGTACACCGAGGGAACGTGGAATAACCACACTCCGCGGCGCGATAGAAAACTGCTGATGCACAAGAAGGAGATCGACAAGATCGCTGGGATCATCAAGCAAGGCGGACTTACCTTGGTGCCACTTTCACTCTATTTTAAGGATGGTAAGGCGAAGGTCGAATTGGCTCTTGGCAAGGGCAAGAAGGCATATGACAAGAGGAACGACTTGAAGGAGAAGGAAGCTAATCGCGAGATGACGCGTGCGCTTTCGCGAAGGACTTCAGGCAAGAATCAGAGTTAAGTGAAATATAGGCGCGAAGCCTCGGCTTTGTGGGTGCGCAATTTCCGAAAATTGGAGTTGCTGACCTACACTTAGGGCGCAACCTAACCCCTGGGGGTGAACGGTCTCGACTTTAGATGTTGGGGCAGAGGAAGCGAGCCGAGGAAGCCGGGATGATCTCGTTAACCAATAACCCTGGCAAAACTATAAGCGCCAGTACAACTGCCGCTGATTTCTCACTCGCTGCATAAGCGATAGAAATCCGTTAGACCGAGTGAGCCTTCGACTCGGAGCCTAGCGTCGCTAGAGGGCTTACCTTGATGCAATGTTGCGGGTGCATCCGGGGAAACTAACTGCAAATGAGTTCGTTGACTACATGTTCGCGTGAGAGTCAGGACTGAGAATACGTTTAGCGGACTACGCTCGTAGAAGCTCTGTGTCAATGCTAGAGGACCCGGGTTCGATTCCCGGCACCTCCACAAAATGCGAGGCAGAAAGAATGGCAACATTTTCTCTGCCTCGCGAGGCTCATGCCTTCGGATGAGCCAGATCATGCCTTCGGATGAGCCAGATCATGCCTTCGGATGAGCCAGATCATGCCTTCGGATGAGCCAAGAGAAAATTAACCAATTTAGTTGCAAAATCTGATGCCAACGTCGGAACATGGTGACCACCAGCGACCGACCATAGTTCTACCGTGGTCTTGTTCGCACAACCAAAGTAGTCACTGACCGTTGTTTCATTACCCGGGATGCTGCTTTCAATATTGATTTTAGTCGGTGATGTATTCGGTTTTGCGCTGCACTTATCTAACTTCGCCCAGTCGGCAATTGTTTCTGCAGCTCCCGGATAGGGAGCCACAAGGGCCCCTCCCAGGTAGGCGATCGTCTCGTCAGCGGTTCCCCAGATCTGTAGCACTGTTATGGGCTGGCTTGGTTTACACATCGATTGATCTTTATACGTGGCTCCAGCAAAACTGGCGATTGCAGCGATTCGATCAGAATCGCTGCAAGCCATGTGATGAGACATGAAGCCACCATTGGAGTGACCCACAACGTAGATACGCTTTTGATCAACGCTATATTTCTTCGATACTGAGTTGATGATGCTCATGATGTAAGCCTCATCGTCCACTTTTGATCCATAAAAGTTGCAACAAGCCGGAGTTGCATTCCAGAATTGCAGACCGTTGTTATCTAGCGAACCATCGGGGGCAACGTAAAGAATTCCCCGTGCATCTGCGACTGGTCCCAATTTCAAATATTTCTCGGTGTCAGCTCCTGAGGAGGTATATCCGTGAAGGGCGATGATTAACGGCGCAGGATTGGACTTGCTGTAGAGAGATGGCACCTGAAGTTTGAATGGTCGAGAACCCGGAAAATTAACTACCTTTGCTTTCGTCGAAGCTACTTTAGGAGTCGACTTTGCGATCGAGGCCTGGGAATTCGTTGAGGCAGCGTTAGAAAAAGCTGTACCTGGGATCGCCACGATCATCGTTATCGTGACGATCGTGGCGAGTAAACGGCGCACTAGCGACCCTCTAATTCTTCTTAAGCAAATCCCGAATTTCACGCAGTAGTAATACATCTTCTGGTTCGGGAGCTGGAGCGGCTTCAGATTCCAAGTGGCGGCGATGTGCGCTGATTCGATTTATGGGTAGAACAATGAAGAAGTAGAGAACGGCGGCGATGATTAAGAAGTTTACGATGGCATTGAGAAATGCAGCCCAATCAAAGGCAACTCCGTGAATAATGAAGGCACCGCCGTGAATACCTCCACCACCAAATACTTGGATGAGGGGCTGAATAAATGATTTTGTTAATTGGGTAACGATCCCGGTGAAGGCAGCGCCAACCACAACAGCGATAGCGAGGTCGATGACATTTCCCCGAAGAATGAACTCTTTAAATCCTTTTAACATTGTGGCTCCTTTTGCGCTGATTCAAGAAATACAGATTAAGGGCATTGAATAGTTGTAAGAGTTAGATTCTGTATCCGCCCTACCGAAACAGATTCTTACCTTGGGAATATTAACGGGAATTCTTAAAGATTTTGCTTTGAATGGTGGGTATGGACAGAGAAGGGTATGGACAGAGAAGGGTATGGACAGAGAAGGGTATGGACAGAGAAGGGTATGGACAGAGAAGGGTAAGGAGAGAGCTCGCCTAGGCGATTTCGTCGATCCGCCGAGCCTCTAACCGAAACTGTTTTCCCTCGGGAGAAGTCCACTCGCACGAGCCATCCGCATAAGAGAGTAATTTCCAACCGCCATGAGTCTTCATCCGGTGATGGCGCCGGCAGAGGAGTCCGAGATTTTCTTGAGATGTTTCGCCTCCTTTTTCCCAAGGAATCGCATGATCAATGTCGCAAACACGTGCGGGCTGTCTACACCCCGGGAATCGGCATCTTCGATCTCGCGCGACAATAAAGTCAACCAAAGCTTGAGGGGGTTCATATGTGAGCCGTCCATAATCGAGGAGATTTCCAGAGATCGGATCGGTGATAAATCGCCGCCACTTTGCATCACTAGCCAGAGTTCTTGCTACCGACGCAGGAATTTCTCCATAACCCGCCAAAAGTCCTGGGTTCTCGTTGAGACCGAGGAAGGTGGGTAGATCCAGGGTTAAGTTTAAAGTGACGGGGCGACCATGTGCCAGATTTTGATCCGAAGAATTCACTAAGAATTGTTCAGCAATATTCGCGAGAGCATCGGCGCGAAGCTGGTCAAGTGTCAACGGTTCGATGTTGGCAACAATGAAGTCGGGAAGCGGATCGTGATCGCCGCGAGAGGAGAGTGGCGAAGCATTTGCCACAGGCGAAGCATTTGCCATCACAGCCGCCATATTCTTGTCACGATTTGCTCGAGCCAACTTATCGATCGCCAACCAGACCGATTGGGCTTCAGATGCGGGGAGTAGCGCCATGATCTGCGCCATTCCATATGGCTGTGGGGTGATGGTCACGCGACGAGCTTGGGCAGCCTGCGATACTCCAACTTCAAATTCCACCGGATCCATCTTCGCCACGATACTTCTGACTTTATGAGTGACTTGAGCTGGAGTGTGAAATTCTGAATAGGCGATGGCTGTAGCTTCCAAATATTTAAGTTGATCTGGGTCTATACCGCGACGCAGAAGTGCCGAACTCTCTTTAGCGATAACCGTAGCTTGAGCACTGGATATTTCACCGTTGGCCAACGCGGTACATGTTGCCGGCAGATGTTGTGTCAGCACTCGGGCAACATCGATTCTGGACTGGGCAGTCACCGGAGCCAAGTTGAGTGCGCTGGCGATCTCTTCGCGCTGCGGGTCATCGACATCTGAGTAATTTCCCCGATCTGCACTTGGCTCCGAGCCCGCAACTGCCACGATCGCAATCTGCATAAGCGCTTGTAACCACCCACCCTGTCTTTCGAGGGCTGCCAGGTAATCAACGCGACCAGAGGTGTTAAGTGAATTGGGATCGATCTTGATGAGTTCGACGAGTACGTCGATACCAGGAGTTTGCTCGAGCAAATCCTTTGTGCGCTCTTCGTTCATGAGTTAATTCTTGGGGAGGGGTCTGACAATCGCTTCGGAAAATTAGGAGATTCGAAAGGTTCTGTGGATAACGGATAGTAGGAGTCGTGCAGGTAGGAGTCGTGCAGGTAGGAGTCGTGCAGGTAGGAGTCGTGCAGGTAGGAGTCGTGCAGGTAGGAGTCGTGCAGGTAGGAGTCGTGCAGGTAGATGGCAGGCGCAAATTCATGGATGGATTGACTCGGGAATGCGCCGATTCCTTTTTGGGTTCTATACTTGTGTTAGTTGAATTTTCAATCACCAGAGATAGGCGTGTGCCATGCCAGCAGTAACAGTTAGCGACCTAACCGTCCTGCCTCGTGTAGCGGCTGACCCACAGGGCAAGGTGCGGCGTGTAAAGAGCGTTACAACAGCCCCACAAGGTTTTGAAGGAGAAGGCTTCCCGGTTCGTCGCGCCTTCGCCGGAGTCGATATGGCCGACCTAGATCCATTCATCCACCTCGATCAAATGGGTGAAGTTGAATACGCACCCGGCGAGCCAAAGGGAACCCCCTGGCATCCACACCGCGGATTTGAAACTGTTACTTACATTATTGATGGAATCTTTGACCACAAAGATAATCACGGCGGTGGCGGAACCATCACCAATGGCGACACTCAGTGGATGACTGCCGGCGCAGGAATTTTACATATCGAAACTCCACCCGAACACCTCGTTCTTAGTGGTGGCTTGTTTCACGGTTTTCAACTCTGGGTAAATCTTCCGGCAGCGAAGAAATGGTCACAGCCCGCTTATCAAGATATTCGCGCCAATGATGTTTCACTTTTAACAACATCCGATGGTGGCGCACTGCTTCGTGTAATCGCAGGTGAAGTCGCCGGTCACGCCGGTCCCGGCTCGACGCAAACCCCCATAACAATGGTGCACGCAACACTTGCACCCGGTGCAGAACTACGCCTGCCATGGCGCGCTGATTACAACGCCCTTGTTTATACGCTCAACGGCCACGGCACAGTTGGCGAAGGAGCTCAACCCGTAAAGATGGGTCAGCTTGCGGTACTCGTCGACGGTTCAACTCTGGTTATTAAAGCCGGTCAAATTCAAGAGTCGCGCTCGCCTTCCATGGATGTACTTATTCTCGGGGGAGAGCCAATCCGCGAAACCGTGGCATGGATGGGGCCATTCGTTATGAATACCAAAGCCGAAGTTATTCAGGCTTTCGAAGATTTCCAGAAAGGTGTACTGGGGACCATTCCAGCAGAGCACGTTGCTCCTGCAAAAGCGGAAGATATTGCTGGGATTCATAACACTCCCAAGGAAGTTCAAGAGAGTTAATCTCCAAACGAAGTTCCACCAACTAGATGAGGAAACAAAGTGCCACAGTTATTTGATCCGATCGTTATCCGCGGCCTCGAAATTAAAAATCGCGCATGGGTTAGCCCAATGTGCCAGTACTGTGCAAAAGATGGAATCGTCGGTGAATGGCACCATGTTCACCTTGGTAGCTTTGCAAGCGGGGGAGCCGGTTTAATCATCGCTGAAGCTAGTGGCGTTGTTGCCGAAGGACGTATCTCCATCGGTTGCCCTGGACTCTATAACGAGGCACAGGTCGCCGCATGGACGCCCATCACAGAGTTTGCGCATTCAATGGGAGCCAAAATTGGAATCCAGTTGGCGCACGCTGGCAGAAAAGCCGGAACTGCCCTTCCCGGTTCTGATCACTTGATGGCAACCGCAGAAGAGGGTGGCTGGCAAGCAGTCGCGCCTAGCGCAATTGCATTCGAAGGTTATGCAGTTCCTCATGCCCTCACCGTTGAAGAAATTCATGGATTGGTGAAAGAATTTGGCGCAGCAGCAAAGCGCGCCATAAAAGCCGGATTCGATCTCGTTGAAATTCATGCAGCTCATGGTTACCTACTCCACGAGTTCTACTCTCCACTTTCAAACCAACGTACCGATGAATATGGTGGCGATTTCGAAGGTCGCGTCCGTTTCCTCAAAGAGGTAGTTCAAGAGGTTCGCGCCAGTATCGGCGAGAGCGTCCCGCTCTTTGTTCGCATTTCTGCTTCGGACTGGACTGAGGGTGGTTGGACAATCGAAGATTCGGTGCGCTTAGCCAATGAATTAATCCCACTCGGCGTTGATCTGATTGATACATCAAGTGGCGGCAACGTTCCCAACGCGAAGATCGCCGTTGGCCCGGGCTACCAAGTGGCGTTCTCGGAAGCAATCAAACGCAAATCAGCTATGAAAACTTCTGCAGTCGGAATGATCACTGATCCAGTTCAAGCTAATACCATCATCGAATCAGGCCAAGCCGATGCGGTCATGCTTGCTCGCGAGTTCCTGCGCAATCCGCGCTGGCCGCTACATGCAGCCCATGTACTCGGCGCCGAAATCAAGTGGCCAGCGCAGTTAGTGCGCGGCAAGCTCTAGAGAGCCTTTAGCGCACTCACGACCTTGGTCAATGAATCCTTAGCATCGCCAAATAGCAACGTGGTCTTTGGATCGTAAAGAAGTTCGTTCTCGATGCCGGCGAATCCTGGGCGCATAGAGCGTTTGAGGAAGATGACGTTTCCTGCCGATGCAACATCCAAGATTGGCATACCATAAATTGGGCAGCCTGGGGATGTCTTTGCAGCTGGGTTCACAACATCGTTTGCGCCAACGACGAGCACAACATCGGTCTGTGGGAAGGTCGGATTGACCTCATCCATCTCGACGAGTTGCTCGTAAGGAACATTCGCTTCAGCTAGGAGTACGTTCATGTGCCCTGGCATACGACCGGCAACAGGGTGGATACCGTAAGCAACATCGACGCCCTTTGAAGTTAGCAAGTCAGCGAGTTCGCGCACGGTGTGCTGTGCCTGAGCCACAGCTAAACCAAATCCAGGAACGATAACGACGCGTTGTGCGTAGTTGAGCAAGATCGCAACATCATCTGGTGAACCAGATTTAACGGAACGAGCCTCTCCACCTTCAACGGCAGCCTGAGGTTTCGCAGTAAATGCACCGAAGAGCGTTCCAAAGAGCGAACGACCCATAGCGGCAGCCATCAAGCGAGTGAGGATGGTTCCTGATGCACCAACGAGTGTTCCGGCAACGATCAAGAGCGTTGATTGGAGAACATATCCGCTAGCAGCAACGGTGAGACCGGTGAAAGCGTTGAGTAGTGAGATGACGATTGGAACGTCAGCGCCACCAACTGGAAGTACGAAGAGAACACCGAATAGCAGTGCAAGAACAGCCATAACGGCCAACGAGGTATTGCCCATCGAGTGAATTACCCACTCGGCCGCGCCCAAGGTTCCAAGCAATGTTCCGGCAATAACAAAGCGCCCACCAGGGAATACAACGGGACGGGTTGTCATAATCTCTTGTAACTTCAAGAAGGTTATGATCGAACCAGAGAAAGAGATACATCCGACGATTACAGTAAATACTGTTGCCACAACTTCAGCGGTACTAGCGCCAGATCCCAGTTTTAAGTATTCAACGATTGCTACGAGCGCAGCAGCGCCACCACCGACACCATTAAAGAGTGCAACTAGCTGTGGCATCTGCGTCATCTGAATCTTGCGAGCGGCAGGAACACCGACAAGCACCCCAAATCCAATAGCGCCTAGGATCCACCACTTGTGTTGGTGAGTCATTCCTGGAGCCCAGAAGACGAGGTCAGTTGCAACGAATGCGCCGGCGGCGCCGATCAAGTTTCCGCGGCGAGCAGATTTAGGAGATGACAGACCTTTTAGGGCCATGATGAAACAGACTGAAACAGCGAGAATCAATACGCCATAAAGGTTTGTATTCACTTGGACTCACCTCCAGCAACTTCTGCATCCTTTTTGACGCGAGGTTTGCCTTTGAACATCTCAAGCATGCGATCGGTAACCACAAATCCACCAACCATATTGATTGTTGCAAGCACGACCGCAGCGATACCAAGACCTAATTGCAGGTTACTATCAGCGTGATCGGTAACTGTGATGGCACCAACCAAGATGATTCCGTGAATGGCGTTGGCACCTGACATCAGTGGAGTGTGAAGTGTCGTAGAAACCTTTGATACCACCTCAAATCCGATGAAGACAGATAGAACGAAGATTGATAACCAGACTAAATTGCTACTCATTTACTTAGCTCCCTTGCGATTTTCGCCATTCATCGTGACGGTAGCGGCTTCAATGATTTCATCTTCAAAGTTTGGAACAACCTGTCCCTCTTTGACCATCAAGAGTAAGAGGTTGACGACGTTACGTGAGTAGAGCATCGATGCGTGGAATGCGAGTTGGCTTGGAACATCCTTGCCACCCCACATACGAACACCATTTGCAGTGGTAACTATCTCGCCAGGCTTGGTACCTTCAACGTTACCGCCAGTTTCGGCAGCGAGGTCAACGACTACCGAGCCAGGTGCCATGGCAGCGATCATCTCTGCTGTGACAAGGCGTGGTGCGGGACGACCCGGAACTGCGGCCGTAGTAATAAGTACATTGGCAGCAGCAATATATGGTGTCAAAAGTTCGCGTTGCTTAGCTGCCCGATCTTCGGTCATCTCACGGGCGTATCCGCCAGTGCCTTCAAGAGCTTCAAGCTCGAGAGTGATGAACTTGGCGCCCATCGATTTCACCTCATCGGCAGAGGCAGGTCGTACATCGTATGCACTCACCACGGCGCCAAGACGCTTCGCGGTAGCAATCGCTTGCAGACCAGCGACGCCGGCTCCTAGAACGACGACATTGGCGGGAGTGACTGTTCCTGCTGCCGTCATCAAGAGTGGGAAGAATCGAGGAGAGAGTTCGGCGCCAACGAGCACCGCTTTGTATCCCGCGCAGAGAGCTTGTGATGTGAGAGCATCCATCGACTGCGCACGTGAAATACGCGGCACCAGTTCGAGGGAGATCGCTGTAACGCTTGCCGCAACCGCTGCTTCGATTGAATCGACGGCAGTGGTTGGAGATAAGAATGAGATAGTAATAGCACCCTTTTTAAGCGACTTCATCGCATCGGGCGTCAGTGGTTGTACCGATAGAACGACATCGGCATCACTGATGATATTTCCGCTCCTGACGGTTGCACCGGCCGCAGTAAATTGCGCATCTGAAAATTCAGCTGCGACTCCTGCACCGGATTCAATAACGACTTCAAGTCCAGCTTTAGTCAGCTTAGAAATGATGTCAGGGACTAGGGCGACTCGCTTTTCGCCAGGTCTAGTTTCTTTCGGGACGGCTACACGCATGGCGTTAATCTAGCGAGCGCGACAAGCAAATAGTAGGCATAACACTGCAAAACCGAGTTAAAACCTACTTAAAAAGTGTTCCCACTCAATTCACCGCGGACTAAGTGATATAAAATAGCCTGAATTGTTGTGCGACGGTGATATGCCTCACGCCAGATGACCGACCTCTTGCCATCTATCACTTCTGCTGCTACCTCTTCACCGCGGTGGGCTGGCAGGCAATGCATGAATATGGCATCAGGTGCAGTTAGCCCCATGAGATTCTCTGTCACAGCAAATGGTGCAAGAGCTTTCAGCTTGGCAGCTCTCTCTGATTCTGGATCTCCCATAGACATCCAAACATCGGTATAGAGAACACTGGCGCCCTTTGCCGCCTCCTCTGGATCGGTCAAGACTTCTATCTTCGCACCAGTCTTTGCCGCGATCGCGCGCGCAACATCAACAGCTACTTGATCAGGTAAGTAATTGCCGCCAGGAGTTGCAACAACGACATGGGCTCCCATGATTGCACCCATTGTTAGCCAAGCATGCGCCATATTATTTCCGTCACCTACGTAGGTGAATTTGCGTCCAGAGATATCTTTTCCAAATGTTTCACGGATGGTCACCCAATCCGCGAGAAGTTGGGTCGGATGATCATCATCGGTTAATCCATTGATCACAGGAATCGTTGAGTTGGCACCCAGTTCGTCCACATCGGATTGTTTAAAAGTTCGGATGATCAGGGCTGATGCATATCCACTTATGACTCGAGCGGTATCTGCAATGGTTTCACCACGGCCGATTTGTAAATCATCACCGCGAATGAAGATGGGTGTTCCACCCAAATGTGCTACAGCGGTCTCAGAGGCTAGGCGAGTACGTGTAGATGGTTTGGTCATATAGATGGCGACGGTTCGATTGGCCAGCGCGGTATTGGCCAAGTGTGGCTTGACCGCAAAATCCGCAGCGGTATCAAGTAATAGCTCGACATCAGCGCGGGAGAGGTCGGCGGTACGCAGGAGATCCTTCATTACGTAATCGTAGGCGATAACATTAGGGTTATGAGAAACCCATTCGCCCCCTCCCGTGGTGAGCCGATTGGGATAGGCGGCACAGATACCCTCGAGGAAGAGCGTTTATCACCTACCGATGCGGGTGATCACGAGCGCTTCTCGCACTATGTCCGTAAAGAGAAGATCACCGAAGCTATGGTGAGCGGGAAACCGGTGCGCGCACTCTGCGGCAAGAAGTGGGTCCCCAGTCGGGACCCTGAAAAATTTCCCATCTGCCCTACTTGTAAAGAGATATTCGACGGATTGAAGAAAGAGTGAGACCCAAGAGGTCTGCGCTCCTTTCAAAGGTAGGTGCCGCGCTCGCGGCGATGATTCTCAGTTCTACTGTTTCGATCTCTCATGCGGCAGGAACAGCGAGCCCTTCTCCTTCTGCAGCCCCCTGCCCCACTGCGACTCCGACGCCCAGTCCGACTCCAAGCCCCACTCCAAACCCGATAACTTTGCCATCTCCTTCCGCGACGCCAACCTCAACACCAAACGCGCCACAGATTCCTCCACCGCGGAAGATATTGACCGGCTGGATTCCTTATTACTCCATGAAGACAGCACTGCCTTCAGCAATTCTCAACGCCGATTTAATTCAACAGGTATCACCTTTTTGGTATTCGCTAAAAGATCAGAACACAATTGCGGATCTATATACGCCGGCGAATCCCAGCGTTCTCATGTGTATTCCTTTGCAGTCCATGAAGGATGCTGGATTTAAAGTAATCCCCACTATTACCGACGGTACCGATGTCGATCCCAAGACCGGCAAAATTTCTCAAATGGTCTTATCCAATCTTTTGGCTGATCCGATTTCCCGTAAAAACATTGTCAATGTCATCGTTAATTTAGTCGTGAACAATAATTTTGACGGTATTGACCTGGACTTCGAGAATTTTGCATTTGTGGATCCAGTTACGACGTGGCCGACTACACAAACGCGGTGGGTGCAATTTATTTCTGATTTATCTACAGCGTTACATGGGCAGGGAAAAGTCCTTTCTATAACGACGCCACCTCTCTTCGATCCTGCTTCAGGCAAGAAGGGGTACTACGTATTTGCCTGGTCACAGATTGCATCGATGATCGATCAATTGCGCATCATGGCCTATGACTATTCGACGAGTAGCCCGGGGCCAATCGGTCCTTTGCTCTGGACAACGAACGCAGTTACGTATGCGGTCTCGGTCGTACCCGCTTCAAAAATTTATATTGGAATTCCCGGCTACGGTCGAGACTGGGTAACTAAGGTGATCGGAACGTGTCCGACTCTTCCTATTAATTACACCAAAGCTGTGGCGCCAGGAGTTGTTGGAACAGTCGTTATGCATGATGTCGCCGCACTTGCGGCAACGTATGGAGCAACGCCAACCTATAACCAGACCTTTGGGGAATCATCGTTTACCTATCAAAAGGTCTACAACGGAACGCTTACCAACGGATCCCTCACCACGTGTACTGCTTATCGCACAGTCTGGTACCAAGATGCACAGAGTTTTACTGCTCGCGCAAACCTGGTATCGCAGTATCGCTTAGGTGGACTTTCGGAGTGGACTCTTGGCATGGAAGATCCGAGCGCTTCGCAAGCAGTGCGCGTCGTTGCACTTTCGATCGCTCCTGACACAGTTGCGGCATCCTTAACAGCGGATTCGTTGAACGTCCCGTATGGAACTCCATCCCACGTCATCGGAAAATTCACGCGTGCCGATAAGAGTCCTTTGGTTGGAGTTCCCGTGCACTTAATGACCCAGGTAAATGGCGGAGTCTGGACACAGGTAGATGGTGTCACGGACAGTAATGGAACCTATGAGGTGACGCTGCAACTCACGCAGAGCACCAATATCCAGATGTCCACCGATCTAACTTATGAACGACTCAAGGGCGAAACGCCAATCATCGCAATTAATGTCAATCGAATACTTACCTGGAGCATCCCCGCTTCCATAAAAGCTGGAATCCCGTATCCCGTCACAGCTCAGGTCATTCCAGCGATCGGCGGGGTAACGGTCTCGCTCAGTAATGGTGCGACTGCTCTGACAGATGTAACTGGCAAGGCGACATTTACAATTAGCAACAACGTAAGCGGTTTCACGCCATACCGGTTGAGCATTGCTTCCGATCAAAACTTCGCGGCGGTGCAGACGCCATTTGTGATTGTCTGGGTTCGCTAGTTATCATTTCACCGAATAATCGAGGAGGGGATCACGATGGCAACTGACACAATGGCCGAATCTGATCTCGATATTTCCCAACTCGTTGATAAGCCATGGGTAACGATCGTTTGGGATGACCCCGTCAATTTGATGAGTTATGTAACATATGTATTTATTAAGTTATTTGGGTTTACGCCCGAAAAGGCTAATGCACTCATGATGCAAGTTCATAATGAAGGACGGGCTGCGGTTTCAACGGGTTCTCGTGAAGAGATGGAACGCGACGTGCAGCGATTGCACGAACATGGCCTCTGGGCCACCCTCCAACGTGATGACAAGATTTAGTAGGGCGCTGCGATGTCAGAATTTTTGCGCAATGGCAACTTATTTTCATTAGATCTCTCCATTGATGAAGCACATATTCTTATTAATTTGGTGGAGCAACTTCTTGAATTGCTGGGCGAGGGGGATTTCAATCACCACTACGACGAGAGCGATCCTTTTGCGCAGTTAATGTCGCAACTTAAGGCAGCCCCCGATGAAATCACGGTCCCAGAAGATTCTGTTTTATTGCGACTGTTGCCCAATGCCTATGCTGATCCAGAGGCGGCGGCAGATTTTAGGCGTTATACCGAGCCGACCCTCCGTGGACAGAAACAACGCACTCTCAAAGAGGTTCGCGCCGCCTTGGAAATTATCGTCGATGAAGATCGCGCCGGCGTCGTTGAAGATCTCGACAGTGAAATTTGGCTGATGGCCATTAATGACCTACGCCTTGCTTTATCCGTGCGACTGGAAATCAATCCAGATTCCTTCGATATCTTTGAAGCGCTCTCAGATAATGATCCACAGAAAGCGATATATGCCGTGTATTTCTGGCTCGGTTGGTTGCAGACGAGCCTGCTCAACCTCCTAACGGGCGGGTAGACTTACCGAGTGTCGCAACCCTCATCCACAGCCCCGATCGGAATCTTCGATTCTGGCTTAGGTGGTCTCACTGTTGCACGAGCCATCATCGATCAACTTCCTGGTGAGTCAATTATCTACGTTGGTGACAATGCCAGAGGCCCTTATGGTCCACGCCCCCTGGCTGAAGTTCGCTCATTTGCCTTAGAAATTTTAGATGAATTGGTCGCTGCAGGAGTGAAAGCGATTGTTATCGCCTGTAACACGGCGAGCTCTGCCATGTTGCGCGATGCGCGTGAGCGGTACGAAATTCCTGTACTCGAAGTGATTCAACCAGCAGCGCGTCGCGCAGTCTCTGCGACTCGTTCAGGGCGCGTTGGTGTGATTGGAACAAACGCCACAATCGAATCTGGCGCTTATCTAGATTCTTTCGCAGCGGCTCCTCATCTTTCTATAACTTCTGTTGCCTGCCCTGCCTTCGTAGAATTTGTAGAACGGGGTGAAACATCGGGGCCTGCAATCACGGCAATCGCTCGCGAGTACCTTCGACCCCTTATTGAAGCCGACGTTGATACCTTGGTTTTAGGGTGCACTCATTATCCACTTCTCACCGGCGTAATCTCATATGTAATGGGGGACGAGGTCACCTTGGTGTCCAGCGCAGAAGAAACTGCTAAAGATTTGTATCGCACTCTTGTCGAGAAAGATCTACTCAACGTTTCTGGAGCTCCGACCTACAAGTTCGTTGCCACCGGTGATGTAGATTCCTTTAATAAACTAGCCCGCCGATTCCTCGGCCCTGAAGTACATAGCGTCGAAGGAGCAATATAAGTGAGTAGTCGTATTGATAACCGTGGGGCCGATCAACTCCGTCCAATTACATTTACCCGCAATTGGCTTAAGAATGCTGAAGGATCTGTCCTAGTTGAGTTTGGAAATACTCGCGTACTCTGCGTTGCGTCATTTACACCAGGAGTTCCACGTTGGTTAACCGGTAAAGGACAGGGTTGGGTGACGAGCGAATATGCGATGTTGCCACGTGCCACTCATACTCGCTCTGATCGTGAGAGCGTCAAAGGAAAACTGGGCGGACGTACTCAAGAAATCTCTCGTCTCGTCGGTCGCTCACTACGCGCCGTAGTAGATACCCGCGCCCTCGGAGAAAACACGATTGTTATTGACTGCGATGTTTTGCAAGCAGATGGCGGAACTCGTACCGCTGCTATTACTGGGGCATATGTAGCGCTTGCAGATGCAATTACTTGGGCAAAGGGCAAGGGTCACATCATCGCTGATCGCCAACCACTGCGTCAGTCAGTAGCCGCCGTCAGCGTTGGAATAATCAAAGGCGTTCCCATGCTCGACCTCTGTTATGAGGAGGATGTCGACGCCGATACCGATATGAATATTGTTTGTACGGGGGATGGAAACTTCGTAGAGGTCCAAGGAACTGCCGAAGGCGTGCCCTTTGACCGAGCGCTCTTAAATCAACTCTTGGATCTCGGCGTAGCTGGCTGCGCGCAGCTGACACGTCTTCAAGCCGCCGCTCTGGCTTAACGCACCTGCAGTTATGACGCAAGAGAAGAAGGTGGTTTTAGCCACCAGGAACCTAGGCAAGGTAAAAGAGTTCGAGCGGATGTTGCAGAGTGCCCACCTCGATATTCACGTGCTGGGCTTACGTGACTTTCCCGATATGCCAGATGTAGAAGAAACAGGCAGCACCTTCGCCGAAAACGCGCTACTCAAAGCCCAACAAATTTCGGAGTTCACCGGACTTCCTGCCCTGGCTGATGACAGCGGACTTTGCGTCGATGCGCTGGGGGGAGCGCCAGGAATCTTCTCTGCTCGCTGGGCGGGTTCTCATGGCGATGACAGAGCTAATGTGGAAAAGGTGCTTCGCCAGCTCGTTGAAATGGATGCTCCTAACCGCGGCGCATGCTTTAGATGCGCTGTCGCATTGGTAGTTCCGAGCAATCACCCATCTGGGTTGCACGAGGTTTTGCAGATCGGCGAGATGGTAGGGGAGCTGGCACTAGAGCCACGTGGCACTAATGGATTTGGATATGACCCAATATTCGTGCCCCTTGGATATAGCCAAACCACAGCCGAATTGCCCCCAGAAGTGAAGGACCGAATTAGCCACCGAGGGCAGGCCCTTGCAGCGATCTTGCCAGAGATAGTTCGCCTGATTTAGCTTCTTATCCCATGAAGTGGGCGTGGAGTACTAAGAAGTTCAATTTTTCTAAGGTACGATTTTGGCATTAGTTCAACCCATCCCGATCAGAACATGGATCACTTTTAACCGAGGAGTCACCCGTGGCCGTCAAAAAGACCGCTAAGAAATCAGCCGCTAAGAAGGCCCCTGCCAAAAAAACTTCAGCTAAAAAAGTAGCGAAGAAGGCAACCGTTAAGAAGGCAACCGTTAAGAAGGCAACCGTTAAGAAGGCAACCGTTAAGAAGATTGCTGCTAAAAAGGTAGCCAAGAAAGTCGCCAAGAAGGCTCCCGCTAAAAAGGTAGCCAAGAAAGTCGCCAAGAAGGCTCCCGCTAAAAAGGTAGCCAAGAAAGTCGCCAAAAAGGCAACTGCAAAGAAGATTGCTAGTCGCATTGTGATTCCTGCCGTTCCATCGCGCAGATCTTCTACTTCTTCCGCGCCGACTTCCTCTGTAGTTTCAGTTGACTCCGCAATCAACACATCAACTCCTGTCGCTCCGGTCGCGCCTGTCGCCTCAGTCGCTCCTAAGACTCCAGTTCAAAATCAAAAGTCTTCATCCCGCGTTGTTCTCGCCGTTATTGTTGGCGTGGTGTTGATCGCAGTCTTGGTGGTAGCTCGTAACCACAAGGCAGCCACTGATATTTCCGCGACCCCTGCCACACCTGCAGCAACTGCTGCGGCAACGCCAAGCGATACTTCAATGACGTCACTTACTCCCGCCCCTGGTTCTAGCTCAAGTGAAACCACGGCGACCGGAACTGTAATTACCACGGCTCCAAGTACCGCGACTGCAGCGACCGATTTGGCTCCTGTTGGAATCGTTGCGCACTACACCGCAACGGGCGCAACAATCTTCTGGTACCCAGCAACGGGAGCTACTGGATTGACGACATATAACATTGAAGCTTCTTCTAGTGGCGGCGCATTTAAATTGATCGCAACCGTCCCAGCAACACAGATCTCACTTGATGTCACCAAAGGCAGTACCGATGGATGGACTTCATTCAAGATTTCGGCTGTCTATTCAGATGGAGCAACTGTTGCAGGTAAGGTCTTCGGTCTTCCTGGCCAATTCGCTTAAATTGCCCAGAGTTTAAAACTTCGGGCAATTTTAGTAACTATTTAAGCGCTTCTAGAATGGCGCTGACATAAACGTTTCCACCCGAATCACTTAGATGTACTCCATCTGGCGCAAAGTATTCAGGGTGCCCCTGCGATATCGTCGCCCAATCGACAAGACGTGCCTGCGGATAATCACCTATAACCAAGCGGATGATGCGGTTATTGTCATCTCGCCACGGTCGCGGAACCGCTGTATCCACCACAATCATTTGGGGTTGGTTCTTAAGTAGCTCGAATAGTGCGCGCACATCACTCTCCGTTAAGTGATTGTTATTTCCTAGATCGAAGATAACTTTAGATTTTTCGAGTCCGGCGCGATCTATAGTTGCGACTTGGATCAATTCGCCAATCTGTCGACCCACCCGAGCGTTGATTAACTCAATGGGGAAGTGATTTTGCAACTTATCCCTAATGCCTAAAATTATTGAGTCACCAGTTACCCATAATCCAGGTCGTGAAGTCGGAGTAACTATCTGGGCTGAAGGTGTTTGCGTGACACTCGTGACTACTGCGGCGGAACTCTTTCTTACTTCTTTGAGGGCGGCCCAGGAGGCGCCACTTGTCGATACCATAAAACCGATTATTACGAGAGATACCCAAATCTTTTGATTTCTCTGTGTTGCTTTGGTTCGGTATTTCATTCCTCGGAACCAGTTAGCGAGTTTTCCACGTCGAATCGGAATTTCAACCCAGCGCAGCGAAATATCTGCCAAGGCAACAACGATGAGAATGCGTGCACAGTTAATGGCCCAACTGGCTCCTGCCAGATCCACGTTGGGACGAGTGACTTGAAAGATCACCCAGTGCCACAAATAAATCCCATAGGAACGCTGGCCGATCCACACAATGGGGCGAGCACTCAATAACGGAGCGAATCTGGAAGCTGGGTGCACAAGTGAGGTGATGATGGCGCATCCGAAAAGTGCCGCGAGCGGAAAGGCTAGACGATATAGAGCAGCATTAGATTCATCGATGAAGAAGAACGTGCAGAGCAGGCCCAACAAACCGAAAACTCCAATTCCATCAACGAAATCCTGTGCTCGCTGCGAGATATTTTTATTGAGGTTCTTGGGTATCCAACTCACTGCAAGAGCGGCCCCGAGAAATAGTCCCAAGCTGTGGGTATCGGTACCAAAGTAGATGTGACTAATGCTATTTGCTTGTGTCGAATCTACGTGGATTGAATATATGAATAGAGCGAAACCAGAGATAAAAGCAATCGCTAAAGATATTTGTGCTACGCGCTTCTTTCCGAAGTAACGCAGAATTGTCAGCAAGATTAGGGGCCAGATCGCATAAAACTGAATTTCAACTCCGAGAGACCAGGTATGTTGCAAAAGAGGTGGGCGTCCGATTGCCTGGAAGTAATCCTGGTGAACCCCAACTAGGTGCCAATTTTCACTGCCGGTGAGGACGTAGGGAAGATCGCTCAAAAAGCGGTGGATAGCATCAGGCTTCCATGCGGCGACAATAAATGTTGTTCCCGAGAGCATGAATAAAAGTGCAGGAACAAGACGCCTTACCCGCGCCCAATAGAATTCGCGCAGATCAAGCGCTCCTTTACTCAAAATGGAATCGAGCAAGAGGCGGGTTATTACATAACCGCTGATGACAAAGAAGAGGTCAACACCGAGGAATCCACCAGGAATCCAAGTAATTCCCAAGTGATAAAGAATGACCGCAGCGACTGCTATCGCCCGCAGCCCGTCGATTGGGGCTATATAGCGGGAGGATTTAACCGCCATTACTTACGCTTTGGTGGTCTTCCCACGCTCTTGTGAGTAGACACACTTTTCTTGGCAGCAGACTTAGAAGTTTTCTTAGCAGCAGACTTAGTTGTATCTGGCTTAACAGGAGCTGGAGGAGTGGAACGCGTAAATTCCTTCTCCTTCGGGCGGTGGTTTTCGTCCAATGCGCTTTCAATATCTATTCCGAGCGCTGCTAGTTTCTCAAAGGCCGTTGTCATCCGGGATCTAGTTTGGCGGATACCTTCTTCAGCTGCTGCAAGTGCTTGGTGCTGAACCTTCTGAAGTCGCTCTGATTCGGCGACTGCGCCGCTGAGCCAATTTTTAAAGTTTGTGATGTCGGTTGTTGCTGCAGAAATCACATGGTCTGCTTCACGTCTTGCCGCCGATGTAATCGTGGTCGCTTCTCGGTGTTTAGAATCGAGAAGCTCTTGCGCCGCCTTTGTTGCCTTTTCAATTGCTTCCCTGGCTTCGAGTTCTGCGGCTTCGAGATACTTGCGACCGCGTCCCTCTGCAGATTGCAATGCGCTGCGTGCCTTCGTTTCGGCGGTTTCGGTCAATTGTTGTGCCAAGCGTTGGGCTTCATTCAATGCACGTTCGGCCGCTGCCGCTGCACGCGCTTCACGCGCCTGTGCAGTCTTAATAAGTGATGTTGCGGTTTCGGTGGCGAGAATCTCAAACTCTTCACGAGTGAGGCTGGTGATGTCACGACGCGCGCGCAGGTCTGCAAGTTCTGCTTCCAATTCGCGAATACGATCAAGGGTGTTGGCGTGGGGAACTGATGCTCCTGGCGCCCTCACCGAACCCGAAGGCGCGTGAGTTGCTTCATCCTTAAAACCGAGCCATGAGAGAAATTTCTTCTCAGCCATCTGGGGTTCCTTCCATCGTGACAGGGGTATCGATCACTCACCGTGACCAACTCTAGAAACCACATCCTTGCCTAATATCCCCATAATCGTAAAGTGCATATAAAGCTGGTGCGGGAGAAGGGACTTGAACCCTCACGTCCGAAGACACAGGTTCCTAAGACCTGCGTGTCTGCCATTTCACCACTCCCGCTGGAGGGTAGATACGCGGTAAGGGTACGGGTAGGTTAGCCTTAGAGCCAAATGAACGTATAAGTGCCTAAAAGGAGCTACAAGAATGTCTCTTACCCCAACTCCCGCCGATAAATTCACCTTTGGTCTATGGACCGTGGGATGGCAAGCCCGTGATCCCTTTGGAGATGCAACCCGTGCCCCACTAGATCCAGTTCGCTCTGTTAATGAACTGGCAGCCCGCGGCGCTTATGGCGTGACCTTTCACGATGATGACTTAATTCCATTTGGAAGCGATGAGGCGGCACGTAATGGCCATATTCACCGATTTAAGAAGGCGTTAGAAGAGACCGGCATGAAGGTCCCCATGGCGACCACAAACCTCTTTAGCCATCCAGTTTTCAAAGATGGTGCCCTTACTTCCAACGATCGCGATATTCGTCGCTTCGCGCTATCCAAGGCGATGCGCAACATTGATTTGGCCGCCGAACTTGGCGCACAGATTTATGTCTGCTGGGGTGGCCGTGAAGGCGCGGAATCTGATGGTGCGAAGGATGCCTATGTTGCGCTCGAGCGTTATCGCGAGGGCTTCAATATTCTGGGCGCATATGTAAAAGATAAGGGCTACAACATCAAGTTCGCGATTGAGCCAAAGCCCAATGAACCACGTGGCGATATCTTCTTGCCAACAATCGGACATGCGCTCGCCTTTATTAATACGCTCGACAATCCAGAGATGGTCGGCGTCAATCCAGAAGTTGGACATGAGCAGATGGCTGGGCTCAACTTCGTTCACGGCATCGCGCAGGCCTTATGGCAGGGCAAGTTATTCCATATCGATCTCAACGGTCAGCATGGTCCAAAGTTCGATCAGGATCTTGTCTTTGGACACGGCGATCTCAAGTCAGCCTTCTTCTTGGTTGATCTCCTAGAGCGTTACAACTATGACGGACCAAAGCACTTCGATTACAAGCCAGCTCGCACCGAAGATGATGCGGGTGTTTGGGAGTCAGCCACAGCCAATATGCGCACCTACCTTGCACTCAAAGAACGCGCGCTGGCCTTCCGCAAGGACCCACGGGTGATTGATGCAATGAAGGCATCTCGCACTGATCAACTCGAAGTGCCAACACTTGCTGCCGGCGAATCATGGCGTGATCTTGGGGATGCATCATTTGATGTTGAACTAGCGGGCGCTCGTGGTTATGGCTATGAGAAGATCGATCAACTTGCCCTTGAACACTTGATGGGGGTCAAGGCTTAAGCGAAAATTCAATAAAAAACGCGCCTCTGCATGAGGCGCGTTTTTTAATCTGGTTTTACTAGTTAGCGATGTTTGCGCCTTTACGAGAGATGGCATCAACGGATGCTGATATCAAGAGAACGCCACCTGTAACGAGGTATTGGGTACCTGAGCTAAAGCCCAGCAGGCCCATACCGTTATTGATGATAGCTACTACAAGACCACCCAAGATGGCATCGCGTAACTTTCCCTTGCCTCCAAAGAGCGAGGTTCCGCCGATAACAGCAGCGCCTACGGCATAAAGCAGGGTAGTTCCGCCACCGGTTGTTGGCGAGATCGAGTTCGACATCGATGCAAAGAGCATTCCGGCAATTGCGGCTAAGCCAGAGCAGATCATGAAGGCCAAAGTGCGTACGCGACGCACGTTGATACCAGATCGGCGCGCTGCTTCAGCATTGCCACCAACTGCATACAGGTGGCGCCCAAAGACGGTGCGGTTAAGTACAAATGTTCCGATCATCAAAATCGCGAGAAGCACAGGAACCACAATCGGCATTCCCTTAATGCTGCTGTTGGGAGGATTGCCGCGTTGCATATTTAGGACATATGTAGCGCCAACTCCAAGAACGACCAAGATGACATTCTTTGTCAGCCAAACTTTAAATAGTTCGGATTTCAAGTTCTTGCGGCGGCGGTGCAGGATGCGATTTAAACCCAATCCGACGTAGAGAGCGAGACCGACAATAGAGAAGAGCCAACTCACCACCGGGGTTAAGTTGTTATTTTGAACAGCAATAATAAAACGATCTTGCAACAAGATGGTTCCGCCGTTACCAGCCATCAAAAGTAGAACACCTTGGAAAGCCAAGAAGGCAGACAATGTAACCACGAATGATGGAATACGTAGACGGGCAACCAAGGTTCCCATCAGCCATCCCAAACCAACTCCGATAACAATGCTGATGAAGAGGGCGAGATACCACGGAAATTTGTGATCATTGATAAGGAGGACCATCGCGGCACCGCACACGCCAGATGCAAACCCTGCCGAGAGGTCGATCTCGCCAAGAAGCAGGACGAAGACCAGACCCATTGCGATCACAATTACTGGTGCGGCTTGCGTAAGCAAATTCGCCATATTGCGGGCAGTTAAGAAATATTGAGATGAGAATGTGAAGACGAGGCCGAGTGAGACCAATCCTAAGAATGCAGGCAATGCACCAATGTCACCGGCTTTGATCTTTGCGACGTAATCGGTAAGAACAGTCTTTAGCGTTACCTCTTGGCTGGCGAGGTTCTCTGTATTGACGCTCATGCGTTTGCTCCTACAATTCCCTCGGATTTACCAGTCGTAATTAATTCAACTACCTGATTAGCCTTTACGTTCTTAGTCTCAACTTGTGTTGCCATAGTGCCCAGGTAAAGCGGCGCGATGTAATCAGCTACCGCGAAGACATCATTCAGGTTGTGGCTAATCAAAATCACAGCCAGGCCGTTATCGGCCAGGCGGCGAACCAGCTTTAATACTTGTTCGGTTTGAGCAACACCAAGAGCGGCAGTTGGTTCATCCAAGATAACAACTTTTGAGTTCCAGAGCACGGCGCGGGCGATTGCCACGGTCTGGCGCTGTCCTCCGGAGAGCGATGAAACGGTCTGGCGGATTGATTTAACCGTCCGAACCGAAAGTCCATCTAAAGTCTTAGCGGCAAGAGACTCCATATGAGTCTCGTTGAGAGTAACGCCATTGCGCTCTTCTCGACCCAAGAACATGTTCTGCACGATGTCCAAGTTGTCGCAGAGTGCGAGGTCTTGATATACAACTTCGATTCCAAGACCAGTGGAGTCGCGTGGTCCATTGATTTCGACCTTATTGCCCTCAAAGAATATGTCACCAGATTCCGCAGTGTAGATACCCGCGATGCATTTAATAAGTGTGCTCTTTCCGGCGCCGTTATCACCGACGAGCGCAGTTACCTTGCCCACGTGAGCATCGAAATCAACGTTCTTGAGGACATGCACCGGGCCGAAAGATTTATTAATGCCACGCAGTGAAAGAATGGGTTCGCTCACTAGAGACTCCTGTCAAAGTAACTGGGATTGCTTAAAAGGCTTAAGCCCTGACTATAACGAAAAAAACTGGGCCGAAGAGGTTATCTTCGGCCCAGTTTCACATATTTTGCTACTTGGAACTAACTGTTAAAGGGTTTTAGACCTTACATAACTCCGTTAGCTGCACAAGCGGCTTTGCCAGCGATGGCGCAAATCTCAGCAGCTGTACGGAACTTATCCTTAACAGTTACTTCGACGTTCTTCTTTGTGATTGTTGTTGGAATCAAGAGAACTGACTTAACTACGCGAGTTCCATCCTTGACTGTTCCGTTTGTCTTAGCGGCTGTTCCCTTAACCAATGAAATTGCAAGTGCTGCAGCTGCGTTAGCTTCTTGAGAAATTGGCTTGTAAACGGTGTTTGAAAGGTCACCAGTCAAGATTGCTGCAAGTCCAGCAGCAGATGCATCTTGTCCTGATACGCAAGTCTTTCCATTGAGGTTGTTCTTCTTAAGAACAGCAACAGCTGCAAGGCCAAGGCCTTCGTTAGCTGAAACTACAGCGTCAAGCTTTCCGCCTGCCTTTGTGAGCTGTTGTTCGAAGATTGTTCCGCCAAGGGTGTTATCCCAGTTAGCGACTGACTTGTCATCAACAAGTGTTCCGCCGGTTGCCTTGAGGTATGGACCAACGATTGAAGCGTAACCCTGCTTGAATAGGGTTGCGTTGTTATCTGTTGGAGCACCGTTCAAGTAAACAACGCGAGGCTTTGCAACTTTGTGTGCCTTGAGGCAAGCAACGATTCCCTTACCTTGTAGAACTCCAACGCCTACGTTATCGAATGATACGTAGTAGTTAGCTGAACCACCGAGGGTCAGGCGATCGTAATCGATTGTTGCAACACCCTGCTTCTTGGCAGATGCTTCAACAGCTGCTGCTGATGGTGAATCGAGGTTAACGAGAACGAGAACCTTGACACCCTCTGTGAGCATTGCTTGAGCGATTGTTGCGAACTTTGTCTTGTCGCCAAGTGCGTTCTGAATGTCATAAGTAACACCGGCAGCTTTGAATGCAGCTGCGAGTAGGGGACGATCATCTGTCTCCCAACGAGGAGACGATGCTGAGTCAGGAAGAATTACGCCGACCTGAGGTCCTGCTGCGTGAACAGCTGTTGTTGCAACGAAACCAGTGAGAGCTAGTGACACTGCTGCAATTGCTGCTGCTAAACGACGATTTGTCATCTGTTGGTATACCTTTCGAAGGTGTTGAGTGCGTGGTCAAACCTGCTTTGACGATGGGTAGCACTCGGTGGGATAAAACTATCTGAAAAGAGTTAAATTTCCGATACTAATTAAAGGATAAATCGGACATTCCAGGTAACGGTTTGGTAACACGCGATACGAGGGGTTTTCCCTGAAAGAGTGGCGAAGTTAAGGCAGAGCGAGCGCTAACGCTACCCTTGCGCCAATTAGTTACGGAGAATAATAAGTAGATGGCCATGAATACAACTGAGTCGATCAGCGATCAAGTAAGCGCCGCGATCCTTCGCGCCTTAGCGCTTGCTGTCGCCTCGCAGGAGTTGCCCAGCGGCCTGGTTCTCCCGGATCACATTACGCTCGAGCGTCCCAAGAACCGCGATCATGGTGATTACGCAACATCCATCGCTTTAGCCTTGGCAAAGCCAGCTGAGATGAACCCGCGCAACATCGCCGAATTAATTCGTACATATCTATTAGCAGATACGGATATCAAGGATTGGGTCGCCGCTGTGGATATCGCCGGCCCCGGATTTTTGAACATTACGCTCGCGCGATCGGGACAAGGCTCGATCGTTGCTGCCATCTTGAGCGAGGGCGAGAAGTACGGTCATGGTCATGCGCTCGCGGGCAAGAGCATCAACCTGGAATTTATCAGCGCGAACCCGACCGGACCTTTGCATCTGGGGCATACCCGCTGGGCTGCCGTCGGTGATGCTCTGGGTCGCGTTCTTTCGGCTGCTGGTGCAACAGTCACCCGCGAGTTCTATATAAATGATCGTGGCAACCAGATGGAACTTTTTGGCGCATCACTACGTGCATCCGCTATGGGTGTGGCAGTTCCAGAAGATGGTTATCACGGCGCGTACATCAATGACATCGCTGAAGCGATTGCAAAATCCCATCCAGAATTTTTAGTGCTACCTGAAACCCAAAGCCTCGACGCATTTCGTGATTCTGGGTATGCGCTGCAACTTGCGGATCAACAACGCGTTCTTGAAAATTTTCGCACTCGCTTTGATATTTGGTTCTCAGAAAGATCTTTGTATGACAATAATTTTCATAAACATTGTCTTGATCGTCTCAGGGCGCAAGGACATGTCTTCGAAGAGGGCGGCGCAATCTGGTTGCGCACAACGGATTTCGGTGATGATAAAGATCGCGTGATGATCAAATCTGATGGAGCCTTTGCATACTTTGCTTCTGATACCGCTTATTACATTAGCAAGCGAGAGCGTGGATTTGATATCTGCATCTACATGTTGGGCGCGGATCACCATGGGTATGTCAATCGTCTTAAGGCAATCGCTGCTTGCGCTGGCGATGATCCCGATTACAACATTGATGTCCTGATCGGCCAAATGGTAAAGATTATGGAGAACGGCGAAGAACTCAAATTGAGCAAGCGCGCTGGAACCATTATTACCTTAGAAGAATTAGTCGAAAAAGTTGGGGTAGATGCGGCTCGCTACACCTTGATTCGCTATCCCGTTGATACTCCAATGGTGATGGATGTCGATGTCTTGCGCAGCAGAACCAATGAAAATCCGGTGTATTACGTGCAGTATGCCCATGCGCGCATCTGTGCCGTCCTGCGCAATGCCAGCGATATAGGTATCGCATATGGGTTAGCTCAGATTCACCCCGAACTGCTCGAACACGAGCGCGAACGTGAACTTATTGGCGCGCTAGCTGAATTCCCGCGCGTCGTTGCAGGCGCAGCAGAGCTTCGAGAACCACACCGTATCGCACGTTATGCAGAAGAACTTGCCGGCATTTACCACCGTTTCTACGCAGATTGCCGCGTACTTCCTCTGGGGGATGAAGCGCCATCTGCGTTACACAGCGCTCGAGCCACGCTCTGTAAAGCAACCGCGGGAGTCATCGCCAATTCGCTAGCCTTACTAGGTGTTACTGCGCCAGAGAAGATGTAGCGATGAGCGCATTTGATCCTGCCATTTTCTCGCTCAACTCTCGCTTCGATGTAGACCATCTGATGATCGGGGGAGTGAGCGCCGTAGAATTGGCCGCCGAATTTGGAACTCCACTATATGTTGTGGATGAAGCAGATTTTATTGCACGCGCCACTGCATGGAAGAGCGCGCTCGAGAGTGCATTCGGTTCTCAAGCGGGTACGGTGTATTACGCCGCCAAATCATTTATCGCAAAAGAGATCGCCCGTTGGGTTAATCGGGTCGGCATTGGCCTTGATGTGTGTACCGGCGGTGAGTTAGCCGTAGCTGAGTCGGTCGGATTTTCACCAGAACGTATTGAAGTGCACGGCAATAATAAATCTGAAGATGAGATTCGCCACGCGATTAGCATTGGCGTGCGTTCCATTGTCATGGATTCTTTTAATGAGATCGAGCGTGTGGCACGTATTGCAAGTGAACTCGGTAAAGTTCAGCGCGTATTGATTCGTGTGACACCTGGTGTAGAAGCGCATACTCACGAATTCATTGCCACGGCGCATGAAGATGTGAAGTTTGGTTTCTCGTTAGCGAGCGGCACGGCCTGGGATGCTATTTATGCGATAGAAAATCAGCCTTCATTGCAATTGGTGGGTCTACATTCCCATATCGGATCGCAAATATTTAATAGTGAGGGATTTGCAGCAGCGGCAAAGAAGTTGATCGGCCTCTTGTCGCGTTTCCGTGATTCATACGGTCATGAATTGTCCGAGCTGGATTTAGGTGGCGGCTATGGAATCGCATACCTGCCGGGTGAAACAACCCTTGACCCAGTTCAGGTTATGAATGAACTCGCTGCAGTTGTGAAGAGCGAATGCGAAAACGTCGGAATTGCACTTCCAATAATTTCGATCGAACCGGGACGGGCCATCGTCGGACCTTCGACAACGACGCTCTATACGGTTGGCACAACTAAAGATGTTGAACTCGATGGTGGACTGACGCGTCGTTATGTTGCAGTGGATGGTGGCATGAGCGACAACATCAGGCCGGCGCTCTACGGAGCCGAATATTGGGCGATCATTGCCAATCGTCTTCCTCTAGGGCCTCTCTGCAACACTCGAATCGTGGGAAAGCACTGCGAGACCGGCGATATCGTGATCCGCGAAATCGACATTTCGGCCGATACTCAAAGTGGTGATTTGCTCGCAATTCCAGCGACGGGTGCGTATGGTCGCAGCATGGCATCGAATTACAACCACGTGCCTCGTCCCGCCGTTATCGCGGTAATTGATGGAAAAGCCCGCTTAATCGTGCGGCGCGAGACCATCGCAGATTTATTGGCGCTTGATCTCTAATTTTTTGAGATACTTACCCCCTGGGAAAGCTAGCTAATAAGGGATGTGAACCGATGAGCAACGATCGCGTATTACGCGTCGGTCTGCTTGGCGCTGGAATCGTTGGCGCTGAAGTTGCTCGCCTGATGGTGGCCAATCAAGTGGATCTAGCCGCCAGAGCTGGAGTCGGGCTCGTCATTACTAAGATTGCGGTTCGTGACCTGAGCACTCCTCGTCCTGGAATAGATCCAGCGCTTCTCACAAATGATGCCGAATCAATTGTCACCGACCCCGAGATCGATCTTGTGATTGAAGTTATGGGTGGAATCGAACCAGCTCGTACTTTGATTTTGACTGCCATGAAAAATGGTAAAGCAGTTGTCACTGCCAATAAGGCTTTGCTTGCAAAGCACGGCGCAGAACTTTTTCATGCTTCTGATTTAGCGGATGTTGATTTCTATTACGAAGCAGCTGTTGCTGGTGCGATCCCTATCCTTCGCCCGCTCGCTGAAAGTTTGGTTGGCGATCACGTCGAACGCGTGATGGGCATCATCAACGGAACCACCAATTACATTCTCACCAAGATGCACGAAACCGGTGCCTCTTTCGAAAGCGCGCTAGCCGAAGCACAAGCACTTGGATATGCCGAGGCCGATCCGACGGCGGACGTTGATGGCTTTGATGCAGCAGCCAAGGCCGCAATCTTGGCAGGACTTGCTTTCCACACTCAAGTCACCGATGAAGATGTGTATCGCGAAGGAATCCGAGCGATTACCGCCGATGATGTCAGCGTCGCAAAGGCGATGGGTTTTGTTATTAAGTTGTTAGCGATCGCTGAAGCGAACGAACTTCATGGCAGTAAAGAAGAGACGATCTCGGTCCGCGTTCATCCAACGATGATTCCGGTGACGCATCCGCTCGCCTCTGTACGAGAGGCATTCAACGCGGTCTTCGTGAAGTGTGAATCAGCCGGTGAGTTGATGTTTTACGGTCGTGGTGCAGGTGGCACTCCAACCGCTTCAGCAATCTTGGGTGATCTCGTTGCAGTAGCGCGTAATCGCAACGAAGGAAGCCTTGGACCAACCGAGACTGATTATGCAGATCTGGACATTGCACCTATTGGAGTTAGCCGCACTCGCTATTTGATTCGCATGGACGTCGCTGATGTTCCAGGCGTACTTGCATCTGTGGCCAGCACAGTAGCTAAAAATGGTGTCTCTATCTTGACCGTGCGCCAAGAGGGCCGGGGAGCCGATGCCGAACTTGTAGTTCTTACACACATTTCAACCGAGGAGTCTTTAGCAAATACTGTAAAGGATTTGCGTCAGCTCGATGTTGTTCAACGAGTCGTCAGTGTTATCCGCGTGGAAGGTCTGATGTAATGGGTATCTTTACAAAATCAATAAGCGGCGTTCATCAATGGCGCGGAGTGATTGACGAATATCGAGTTCGCCTGCCAGTTTCTGATAAGACTCCAGTGATCACTCTGCGCGAAGGTGGCACTCCATTAGTTGCTGCCGCCGTGCTCTCCGAGATGCTCGGAAATGAAATTTGGCTCAAAGTAGAGGGTGCAAATCCAACTGGATCATTTAAAGACCGTGGAATGACCATGGCGATATCCAAGGCAGCCGAAGAGGGCGCTAAAGCAGTGATATGTGCATCAACAGGAAATACATCGGCCAGCGCCGCCGCCTATGCGACAAAAGCTGGTATGAAACCGGTTGTTCTCGTTCCTCAAGGCAAAATTGCTATGGGCAAGTTGGCACAGGCAATCGCTCATGGGGCAACGCTGCTGCAGGTAGATGGCAACTTTGATGATTGTCTGACCCTAGCCCGCGATTTAGCCACAAATTTTCCCGTCGCGCTCGTGAATTCTGTTAACCCATACCGCATTGAGGGGCAGAAGACCGCGGCATTTGAGATCGTAGATATGTTGGGCGATGCGCCGGATTATCACGTCCTGCCCGTGGGTAACGCCGGAAATATCACGGCTTACTGGAAGGGTTACAACGAATACTTTACTGATCACGTTTCAACGAAGTTGCCTCACATGTGGGGATTCCAAGCAGCTGGGTCAGCTCCGATTGTCCGCGGCGAAATCGTGAAAAATCCTGAGACGATTGCAACAGCGATCAGAATCGGTAATCCCGCTTCGTGGCAGCAGGCGGTAGATGCGCGCGATAATTCCGGTGGACTTATTGATTCAGTAACAGATGAAGAGATCTTGACTGCATATCGCTTGGTTGCAAGTAAGGAGGGTGTCTTTGTAGAACCTTCCAGCGCGGCAGGCATTGCAGGGCTGTTCAAAAAGAAATCACAAGGTCTGCTTCCTAAAAGTAAGAAGATTGTTATTACTGTTACAGGTAACGGCCTCAAAGATGTGCAGTGGATCTTGGATGGTGCAGCAGCACCGATCATCATTCCTGTTGATATTAAAATGGCGGCAGCTGCAATGGGATTGCTGTAATGGCAGCGCAACGTCTCACATTTAAGGCACAGCTAGCGCAGGTCAGCGTTCCTGCTACCAGTGCTAATCTCGGTGCGGGTTTTGATTGCTTTGCACTTGCATTCGATCTTCGCGATCGTTACGCGGCACAGGTGTTAGATGAAGCGATCTTCGATGTTGATGTTTCTGGTGAAGGTGCCGATGAAGTTAAGCGCGACAAAAACAACCTCGTTATTAAATCGATGCTCCGTGGTTTTGAATTTATGGGACAGAAGCCCCGTGGATTGGCTCTGCGCGCTCTCAATGTAACTCCGCACGGTCGGGGTTTGGGTTCATCGGCATCTGCAATCGTCGGTGGATTAGCACTTGCGCGCGAATTGGTATTGGGTGGCGATCAATACATGTCTCTCGAAGAGATGATGTTGCTAGCAACTGAACTTGAAGGACATCCGGATAATGTTGCTGCTGCGATTTATGGGGGAGCGACTATTGCATGGATGGAAGATATCTATGGAGTGAAGACGGGGCGTGCTGTAACCATTCCAGTACATCACGACATCAAGGCAATCCTCTTCATTCCAGAGAATCATTTATCGACGACTAAGGCGCGCAAACTTTTGCCGGAGACTGTTCCGCATCACGATGCGGTTTTGAACTCTTCACATGCGGCACTTTTGTCGATTGCTCTCACTTCGCGTCCAGATTTACTATTGACCGCCACGGAAGATTTCTTGCATCAGCGGTATCGCGTCGATGCGTATCCAAAGTCGATGCTACTCGTCGACAAGTTGCGCGCCGCTGGCGTAGCTGCGACCATTTCTGGGGCTGGACCATCTGTCATGGTGCTTCACACCGCTAGCGCGGGTGAGGTTTTGGAGATTCAAAAGGCAGCTCCAGCCGGCTTCATCTCCAAGGATTTGGCTATTTCACGCTCGGGAGTCGAGTAAAAGTCTAGGGAAAGACACAGAAATTTTGGCGGATAGCCTTTTTGGGTATCTCGCAGGCCTGTGATACTTTTGGGCATCGGAAGAAGGCCGCGCAAGAATGGCGGATATTTACCCTTAAACCGAAAATCATAAAAAGCTAAAAATTCTTATCTTAGAGATTCTTCAAGATATTTGAAGATGATCATCCGGAACTCCACACGGGAGCGCTGGCTAAAGGTAAGCAAATAATAGAAAACGGAACTCAATAACAATAATGAGCGAAACAACAATTAAAGAGCGCCCAGCTAAGGCTGCCGGCGAACTTTCCGCAATGCTTCTGCCAGAACTTAAGAAAGTTGCTGGACAGTTAGGTATTGATGGCGCCACAAAGATGAGCAAGGCCGATCTGATCCAATCGATTGCGGACCTGCAGGCTGCCAACCGGGAATCGGCTAAGGCCGAACGCGAAGCTAGGCGTTTAGAGCGTCAAGAGGCTCGCAATAAGAAGAATAAGACCGCTAAGACATCAGCCCCAAAGAGCGTTGATGAAAGCGATGAGAACGAAGATTCTGATGAGGCAGATGCTCCAGAGCAAGAGTCAAATGCTGGAAGTGAAAGTTCTGAGTCACAACGTCGCGACTTCAACGAGCGCACCGGCAACAGCAACGACCGCTCGAACCGTAATGACAGAGGCGGTCGCAACGACCGCAATGGTCGCAACGACCGCAACAGTCGCACGCGTGATCGTGGAGAGCGTGGAGAGCGTCAAGAGCGCGAAGTTCAACTCAGCGAAGATGATGTTCTTGTTCCAGTCGGGGGTCTACTCGACATCTTGGATTCATATGCATTTATTCGCACTCAGGGTTATCTCGCTGGACCAAACGATGTTTATGTTTCACTACAACAGATCCGTCGCTACGGATTGCGTAAAGGTGATGTAATTACTGGACAAGTTCGCCAACAGCGCGAAGGCGAACGTAAAGAGAAGTTCAACGCTTTGATTCGCCTTGATACTGTCAATGGATTAGAACCAGAAGCCGCTCGCGATCGCGTCGATTTTGCCAAGTTGGTTCCTCTCTATCCGCAAGAGCGTCTGCGCTTGGAAACCGAACCACATATTTTGACCACTCGCGTTATCGACTTGGTTTCTCCAATTGGTAAGGGTCAACGCGGTTTGATCGTTTCACCTCCTAAGGCTGGTAAGACCATGGTCTTGCAAGCAATCGCTAACGCAATTACAACCAACAACCCTGAAGTTCACTTGATGGTAGTACTTGTCGATGAGCGTCCTGAAGAAGTTACTGATATGCAGCGCAGCGTGAAGGGTGAAGTTATCGCTTCGACCTTCGACCGCCCAGCTGATGATCACACCAGCGTTGCCGAGCTCGCTATCGAACGTGCAAAGCGTTTGGTCGAAATGGGCCACGACGTGGTTGTTCTCCTCGACTCCATTACACGACTAGGCCGCGCCTACAATATTTCTGCTCCAGCTTCTGGACGAATCTTGTCCGGTGGAGTGGATTCAGCAGCCCTCTATCCTCCTAAGAAGTTCTTCGGGGCAGCTCGTAACATTGAAAACGGTGGTTCGCTCACGATCCTTGCAACAGCACTCGTTGAGACCGGATCAAAGATGGATGAAGTTATCTTCGAAGAGTTCAAGGGCACCGGAAATATGGAGCTCAAACTCGATCGTCGTTTCGCTGATAAGCGCATCTTTCCAGCAGTTGATGTTGATGCTTCAGGTACTCGTAAAGAAGAAATCTTGATGGGTAAAGAGGAGCTCAATATCGTCTGGCGTCTGCGCCGGGTATTGCATGCCCTAGAGTCTCAACAAGCTCTCGAACTCTTGTTAGACAAGATGAAGGGAACTAAGTCGAACGTTGAATTCTTGATCCAAATCCAGAAGACGACGATCAGCGAGAACGAGAACACCGGGTCTTCGGCGGTAAACGGAAACTAACTTCTATCTAAAACTCCATACTGCCCCGTTCCTCAAATCGAGGAGCGGGGCAGTTTCTTATTTGAGCTGCAGTTTTTCAGCCTGTCAGCAAGATTTCAAGTGTCTTTTAGTGGTGCTAGCTAGTCTATTTTTAGAAGCTAATCGAATTTGGTAGTTGCTTGGGTCAATTAAATAGAAAATCTACCGCGCATATTTAATTTCATATCTAGAAATAATCGATGATCATTGAAAAGTTTTCTATTTATTTTCTCTTCAAAATATTTGTTTTCGTGAAGATAACGTGAAGATAATGTGATGATTTTGCGAGTGGTGATCTAAGCGCGAGGACTAGATAATTCTCTTACAATTATTTACTAGAAAGAACACCTACTCAAGAGAAATGAAATGCACACTTACAAAATGGTATCGAGCCCTTAAGAGATTTGGATGTGCAACATGAACATTGCAAAATCTCGAAAGTTCAGTCGAACGTGTGTGCAAATTGCAAGTTTAAGTTTGTTGATCGGTATTGTAAGTCCGATATCGAGCGCGATTGCAGCGGTTGCAACAAAATTAGTCGTAACTACATCTGCAGCCGGCGCAACATCTGGTGCTGCTTTTACAACACAACCCGTAATAACAGTAGAGGATGCATCGAGCCTAACGGTCACTGGTGTAGCTGGAACGGTCTCTGTACGCGTAAATCTGGGTGGGCAAACATTCGGTACAACTACTGCGGTAATAAATCCAGTCACTGGAACTGCAACTTTTTCGGGTTTGGGAATTTCTGGTGTTGCTGGCACTTCGTACACGCTCACGTTCAGCGTCGGGGGTCTCACAAGCGCAACGCAGAGCATTACTCCAACTTTTGGAGCAGCCACGCAGTTGGTCTTAACAACTTTTGCGAATCCGAGTACCACCACAGGCCAGCCTTTTACTACTCAACCGATAGTAAAAGTTGAAGATGCGGCTGGTAACGTCGTTACAAGTGATACTCGCACAGTTACTATGTCAGTTTCTGCCGGAGCAAGCCTCGGTGGCACAGTTGCGGTCGCTGCAATATCCGGAGTAGTTACCTATTCTGGAGTTACTTTTACAGAAGCTGCTGGCGGAACGACAGTCACTTTGACCTTTACCGGAACTTTGACGACTAGCCAGAACATTAAGCGCAACGCGGGAACCATCCCAGGCGCTACCTCAGTTGCAGCTACAACTGGAACAGTCACGGTCGGTAGCACGCTGACCGCAGGCGCTCTCAGTGGAACGGCTGGGGCCCCTGTTACAAATAACTTCCTCCAATGGAAACGCGGCGGAACTGCAATTGTTGGAGCCACGGCAGCGACATATGTACTGACTTCTTCCGATCTGGGTTCGGCTATAACAGTGACGGGAACTCGAACAAATCAATCGGGATCTACATCGGGAACGAGTGCGCCTACCGCCGCAGTGACAAGTGGACCCGATTCACCAACCCTTGATTCGATTACACCTTCAAGTGCTCAACTTTCAGTTGCGTTCACTGCTCCAGCCACGACTGGCGGCTCCGCATTAACTACATATCAATATTCGACGGACGGCGGAAGCACATGGCGACCTCGTGCCGCTGGTACCACCGCATCGCCTTTAGTCATTACGGGAGATAGCCCGACAAATGCCGTTCTCGTGAATGGGACTTCTTATAATGTTCAAATACGGGCGATAAACGCCATTGGTAATGGACTTTCCACAGGGACCATCGCGGCGAAGCCTGGTACCCCAATATCCCTTGCAGCACTCGCTGGAGTGACCGCTCCTGTTACCGGAGCAACACCAGTGAGCAGCATTACCGCAACTGCCCAATACACCGGCACCGTCACCTGGTCTCCGGTGGTCGCCTCCACCTTCCTTTCAAACACTGTCTACACCGC
>Ga0214249_1000135_pt1 | contig 39162 bp, 38 predicted proteins | sample TroBogypolimnion_17_FD_153087 | JGI IMG/M metagenome (GOLD analysis project Ga0214249, IMG submission 153087) | Freshwater microbial communities from Trout Bog Lake, WI - 23JUN2009 hypolimnion | ecosystem: Environmental > Aquatic > Freshwater > Lake > Hypolimnion/Profundal zone | place: Trout... | reverse complement strand
GGCGGCCAAGAACGCCCGCCTGTCAGGTCCGATGGAACGCATCTTTGCCAGCGGCATGCGCGAGTACCAGAAGCTGCGCGAGCGGCGCATCACCGATGCCAGCACGCTGATGGACGGCGCCCGGCGCGCCATGCGCGCGAGCTTCCAGCGCGAGATGGACGTGGTTGAAATCAACCTCTCCTTCCTGGCCTCGGTCGGCTCGGTCTCGCCCTACGTCGGCCTGTTCGGCACGGTCTGGGGCATCATGCACTCCTTCAACGGACTGGCCTCGCTGCAGCAGGTCACGCTCGCCACCGTGGCGCCCGGCATCGCCGAGGCGCTGGTCTCGACCGCCATCGGCCTGTTTGCGGCGATACCGGCCGTAGTCGCCTACAACCGCTTCGCGCGCGAGATCGACCGCATCGCCATCACCCTGGAGACCTTCATCGAAGAGTTCTCCAACATCCTGCAGCGCAACGTCGGCGCGCAATCGGCCTCCGGCCAGTGAAGGGAGACTGAACATGCCGTCCCTGGTCAGCCGCGGACGCGGCCGGCGCACCATCAACGAAATCAACATGGTGCCCTTCATCGACGTGATGCTGGTTCTGCTGATCATCTTCATGGTGACCGCGCCCCTGATCACGCCGAGCGTGATTGACCTGCCCAGCATCGGCAAGGCGAAGAAGCAGCCGGACCAGGTGATCCAGATCGTGATCGGCAAGGATGAGTCGCTCGAGATGAAACTGCAGGACAAGTCGCGCGCGCTGGGCCTGAAGGATCTGGCCGACGTGATCCACCAGGCGCAGGGCGAGAAACCCGACTCCGCCGTCGTCATAAGCGCCGACAAGGCCGTGAAGTACGAAGCGGTTGTCAAGATCATGGACACCCTGCAGCGCGCCGGCGTGCAGCGCGTCGGCCTGTCCGTGCAGTTGGCCAACCCCTGAGAAGCGCATCGCCATGAGCGCAGTGCTTGCCAGCGATCGACTTGAATTCAGCCCCCCGCCGACACCCGGTGCGCTGCGCTCGTTCGGTCTGGCCGTGCTGGCGCACCTCTTTCTGGTGACGGCGCTGACCTGGGGCGTGCAATGGCACAGCGAAACCGTAACCATCACGGCCGAGGCCGAACTGTGGTCCGCCGTGCCGCAGCAGGCCGCGCCCAGGCTGGTCGAAGTCGCGCCCGAGCCGCCGGCCCCGCCACCGCCGCCCGTGGTTGCGCCGGTCGAGCCGCCAAAACCCGCCGAGGTCGATATCGCGATGGAGCGCGAGAAGCAGCGCCTCAAGAAGGAAAAGCTGGAAAGGCTGGCGCTGGAAAAGCAGCAGCTGAAGAACGAAAAGCTCGAGCGCGAAAGGCTGCGCCAGAAGGACGAGAAGCTGGCACTGGAGAAGAAGCGCTTGCAGGAGAAACAGGCGGCACTGGAGAAGCAGAAGCTGGCTGCGGACAAACAACGCAAGGATGCGCAACAGGCGCAGCAGGATGCCAAGCGGCTCGAAGGCCTGCGCCAGGAAAACCTCAAGCGCATGAGCGGACTGGCCGGCGCCAGCGGAGCCGAGGGGTCAACCGGCACCGCGCTGAAATCGTCCGGGCCGTCAGCCAGCTATGCCGGCAGAATCCGCGCCAGCATCAAGCCCAACATCGTCTTCACCGAGAGCGTCTCCGGCAACCCGGAGGCTAAAGTTGAAGTGCGCACCGCGCCCAACGGCAGCATCATCGGCACCAAACTTCAGAAGTCCAGTGGCATCAAGGCGTGGGACGAAGCGGTACTCAAAGCACTCGACAAGCTCGGCACGCTGCCGCGCGATGTCGATGGCCGGGTACCCCCTTCCCTGATCATCACTTTCCGGCCCAAGGACTGAGCCGCAGAACACCCGCTCAGTCGTAGACGATCTCGGCCTTGCCCGCATCGGCCTGCACGCGCCAACCGGCCAGCGCAGCGTTGGTCGGGTAGAAGCGGTAGGCCTCTCCCAACTGCAGTTCCGCCGTGGCCGCACCGGTCTCGGCCTGCCGCGCCAGCGCCAGACGCACCGCCAGGCCGTGCACCAGTTCGCCCTGCTCCGTTACTTCGCGGCGCGCCGGAAATTCGCTGATCATGCGTGCCACATCGGGCGCCCTGCCGTTGACCGCCACGCGCAGGAATTTTCCAAAGCGGCAGCGCGCCTGCTCCAAGTCCCAGATCTGCGTCACGGTCAGCTGCATGCCGCCCGAGAAACGGTCCGGCTGCAGCTTGCCCATGACGATCACCAGCTCGTCGTCCTTGAACAGCTGCCGGTTCGCGTTGATCAGCGCTTCGTCCGCGCGCGCCTCGATGACGCCGGACTTGTCGTCGAGCTTGAACAACGCGAGCTTGCCGCGCTGCCCGTTGATGACGCGGAAATCGGTGATGATGCCGGCCAGCAATTGCGGTTCGCGCGTGTCGATCAGGTCGTCGATCTGGCGTTTCACAAAACGCCGCACCTCGAGCGCCACCTCGTCGAACAGGTGGCCCGACAGATAAAAACCGACCGCCGTTTTCTCGTAGGTGAGCTGCTCCTTGACACCCCAGGGCGTGGCCTGCACCAGCTCCAGTTCCTGCGTGCTCGAGCCATGGTCGTCCTCACCGCCCATGTCGAACAGGCCACCCTGGTTCGCGTTGGCCAGCGCCGCCGCGCCAAATTCAAAAGCGCGGTCGAGCGAAGCCGCGAGGCTGGCGCGATTGCGCTGGATCGAGTCGAAGGCGCCGGCCTTAATCAAGGCATCCACCGTGCGTTTGTTGATGCGGCTGCGGTCGACCCGCAGGCAAAAATCGAACAGGCTCTTGAACGGCCCGACCTCTGCGCCGGCGGGGCCGACGCCGCGGCCTTCGCGCGCCGCGACAATCGCCTCGATCGCCTGCGCACCCGAACCCTTGATGGCGCTCAGGCCGTAGCGGATCATCTTGTCGGAGATCGGCTCGAAGCGGCCAAAGCCCCGGTTCACATCGGGCGGCTCGAAGCCCAGGCCCATATTGATGGCATCTTCGAACAGCACCTTGAGCTTGTCCGTGTCGTCCATTTCCACCGTCATGTTGGCACAGAAGAATTCGGCCGTGTAGTGGACCTTCAGCCAGCCCGTGTGGTAGGCCAGCAGCGCATAGGCGGCCGAGTGCGACTTATTGAAACCATAGCCGGCAAACTTCTCCATGTCGTCAAAAACGGCATCGGCCTTCTCGGCGGCAATGCCCTTCGTGCCCGCGCCCTCGCGGAAGATCTGGCGGTGCCGAGCCATCTCGTCGGCGTCCTTCTTGCCCATGGCGCGGCGCAGAAGGTCGGCACCGCCGAGCGAGTAGCCGCCCAGGATCTGCGCCATCTGCATCACCTGTTCCTGGTAGATCATGACGCCATAGGTCTCGGACAGGATCGAGGCCACGCGCGGGTCCGGGTACACCACCTCCTCGCGCCCGGCCTTGCGCGCCAGATAGGTCGGGATCAGGTCCATCGGGCCAGGACGGTACAGCGCATTCATGGCGATCAGGTCTTCGAGCCGCGTCGGCTTGGCGTCCTTGAGCAGGCCCTGCATGCCGCGGCTTTCAAACTGGAACACGGCCTCAGTCTTGCCGTCCGAGAACAGCTGGTAGACCTTGGCGTCGTCGAGCGGCAGGTTCTCGAACGCGAAGTTCTCCTGACCCGGGTGCCGGCGCACGATGAACTCGCGCGCGATCTCGAGAATGGTCAGCGTGGCCAGGCCCAAGAAGTCGAACTTCACCAGGCCGATCGCCTCCACATCGTTCTTGTCGAACTGGCTCACCGCCGAGTCGCTGCCGGGCTGCTGGTAGAGCGGGCAGAAATCGGTCAGCTTGCCCGGCGCGATCAGCACGCCGCCGGCGTGCATGCCAACGTTGCGCGTCATGCCTTCGAGCTTGCGCGCCAGCTCCAGCAGCGTGCGCACATCCTCCTCCTTGCGCTCGCGCTCGGCCAGGATCGGCTCGGCCTCGCTGGCGTAGATCGTCTTGTCGTCCTTCGGCCGCTCGGCCGGCGGCAGCTGCAGGCTGACGCTGGTGCCCGGCTTATTCGGAATGAGCTTGCTGATGCCGTCGCAAAAGGTGTAGCTCATGTCGAGCACGCGCCCCACATCGCGCACCGCGGCGCGCGCCGCCATGGTGCCGAAGGTAACGATCTGGCTGACCGAGTCCTTGCCGTACTTGAGTTTGACGTAGTCGATCACGCGATCGCGATTGCCTTGGCAGAAGTCAATATCGAAGTCGGGCATCGAGACCCGCTCCGGGTTCAGGAAACGCTCGAACAGCAGGTTGTATTGCAGCGGGTCCAGATCGGTGATCTTGAGCGAATAAGCCACCAGCGAACCGGCGCCGGAGCCGCGCCCGGGACCGACCGGGCAGCCGTTGTTCTTGGCCCAGTTGATGAAATCGCCGACGATCAGGAAGTAGCCCGGGAAACCCATCTTCAGGATGGTGCCGATCTCGAACTCCAGGCGCTCGACATAGCGCGGCCGCTCGCGCTCGCGCCGCGCCTCGTCCCGGTACAAGTGCGCAAGCCGCTCATTGAGCCCAGCGTGCGATGCGTAGCGGAAATAGTCTTCCGGCGACATCCGCCGACCGTCGACTTCCGGTGTCGGAAAGTCGGGCAACTGCGGCTTTCCCAGATCCAGCGTCAGGTTGCAGCGCCGAGCGATCTCCACCGTGTTGGCCAGCGCTGACGGCAAGTCTGCAAACAGCGCCTGCATCTGCGCCGAGGACTTGAAATACTGCTCGCGAGTGAAACGGCGCACGCGGCGCTGATTGCCGAGGATCTCGCCTTCGGCGATGCAGACGCGCGCCTCGTGCGCTTCAAAATCATCGGCCAGCGTGAACTGCACCGGGTGCGTGGCGACCACCGGCAGACCCAGGCGCGCGGCCAGTTGCACGGCCGCGATCACATGGGCTTCGTCGTCGGCGCGCCCGGCCCTTTGCAGCTCGAGGTAGAAGCGATGGGCAAAGATGGCGCCGAGTTGAAGCGCCACGTCGGCCGCACGCTCGGCGTCGCCCTGCACCAGCGCCTGCCCGACCGGGCCGCTCTGGGCGCCCGACAGGGCGATCAGGCCCTCGCCCAGTTCCTTGAGCCAGTCGAGCCTGACAAAAGCCTGCGCCGCGCCGGTATTGCGGGTCCAGGCGCGCGCCAGCAGTTCGGACAGGTTCAGGTAACCTTGACGGTTCTGCACAAGCAGCACGATGCGCGACAGGGTCGCCGCGTCCTGGCCCAGACCCTCGATCCAAATTTCGGCGCCGATCAGCGGCTTAATGCCGCGCTTGCGCGCCTCCTTGTAGAACTTGATCGTGCCAAACAGATTGCTCAGATCGGTAATGGCTAGCGCCGGCTGGGCGTCGGCCGCGGCGCAGCGCACGATCTCGTCGATGCGGTTGGTGCCGTCAACGACGGAAAATTCGGTGTGCAAACGCAGATGGACAAACATGCTTCATTCTAATTTGCGGGACCGCCCGCAGACGATCAACCCCCGCACAATCTGTTTCCCCATCGGGGTTTACGGCATGCCCGGCATCAGCCGCCGCAATCGGCGCAGTTGTGAGAAACTTCTCCGGTATGCCAAATCAGCGAGCACGGCGTGGTACTTGTCTCAGTTCCCCGCCTTCGCCGGTCGGCAGACGCACTAAAACAATCGAAATCGCAGGGTGGAGCTTGTGAAAATTCATGTTGTTGATGATCATGCTCTGGTGCGTGAAGGTTTGCACCAGGTTCTTAAGGGCCTCGACGAACAGATCGAGGGGCTTGAGGCCGTGAATTGCGCCGGTGCGTTAAAGCTGGCAGCCCAGCACGACGATATCGATCTGATGCTGCACGATTACCGGTTGCCCGACATGAACGGACTCAATGCGCTCATTGTCTTTGGCCAGGAGCATCCTGACCTGCCCATCGTCATGCTCTCCAGTGCCGTCAATCCAGCCATGATGTGCTAGGCCATGGACAAGGGTGCCCGTCGACTGTTGATCTGCTCGTTGTAGTCGAGCGTGATGAACAGGAAGATGCCGGCCATCAGGATCGAGATCACGGTCAACGGCAACAGCCACGCCAGCAACATCGGAAACTGGATGCTGCCGCGCTCCATGCCGCGCCTTCGAAATGGCGCAGTTGCACATGCCGGGGCGCCACCTGGCAAAGCACATCGCGCATGGGGTCAGGCAGCATTCCCTAGCTTGTATTCAGCCCTCAATTTTGTCCATTTGCCGCAGCACCCCGGAAAAGTGCGTCCGCACTTTGGACAAGCGGAGTCGAGGACCCAAAAAAAGGCTCGCTGACCGCCAGGCTGCCATGCTGCGGGCCCGGTCGATTCCGCCGCCGCTTCAGGCGCGGAACTTGGCGGCCAGGGCGGCGATGCGCGCGCCGAACAGGCGTGCGGTTTCCAGGTCGCCAGCGTTCATTTCATCCGCGCTGGCATCACCAGGCGTCTGCGCCATCGGACCGGCCGAAGAGGCCAGGTAGTTGACGTCGTTGCGCTGCGAGGCCTTGGTGTTGTTGTAGTTCAAGCCGGTGCCGGCCCACACGCCGCCATGCTGCATGGCCAGGGTCATGAAGTAATGCAGCGTCGAATGCTTGTCGCCATTGACATTGGCGCTGTTCGTGAAGCCGCCAAAGACCTTGTCCTTCCAGACCTGCGTGTACCAGGGCTTGCTCGACGCATCGGCGAACTTCTTGAACTGCCAGCTGACGCTGCCCATGTAGGTCGGCGAGCCGAAGATGATGGCGTCGGCCGCCGCCAGGGTCTCCCAGGCACCTTCCGGAAGGTTGCCATCCGCGTCGATGGCCAGCAACTCCGCGCCGGCGCCCTGGGCCACCGACTGCGCCATGCGCTGGGTATGACCATACCCCGAATGAAAAACAACCGCTACTTTTGCCATTTCAAATCTCCTTCACACGTTTGAGAAATGGAAGCCTGCACCGCAGGCCTCCGGGAAAATCTTTGCAGCCCATCTTAGCTGCGCTGGTTCAGGCGCTCAGGTCGAACACCAGCACTTCGGCGTCCCTGCCAGCGCTGAGCGTGATCTGGCTCTCGCCCTCGAGCAGCGCGGCGTCGCCGGCGCTCAATTTCTGGCCGTTAACCTCCACTTCACCGCGCACCATGAACACATAGGCCTTGCGCGCGGGGTCGAGCGCCAGTGTGGCGCGCTCGGAACCGTCGAGATGCGCCGCGTAGAGGGCGGCGTCGGCATGGATCGTGACCGAGCCCTGGGCGCCATCAGGGGATGCCACCAACCTGAGCGCGCCGCGCTTCTCGGCCTGCGCAAAGGTCTTCTGCTCATAGCCCGGCGCGATGCCCTTCACGTTCGGCTCGATCCAGATCTGCAGAAAATGCGTGGTCTCGTTGGGCGCATGGTTGAACTCGCTGTGCTGCACGCCGCTGCCCGCGCTCATGCGCTGTACGTCGCCGGGCGGAATGCCGCGCACATTGCCCATGCTGTCCTTGTGCGCCAGATTGCCCGATATCACATAGCTGATGATCTCCATGTCGCGGTGGCCGTGCGTGCCAAAGCCGGCGCCGGGGGCAATGCGGTCTTCGTTGATGACGCGCAGGTTGCCCCAGCCCATGTGCTTCGGATCGTAGTAGCCGGCGAAAGAAAAACTGTGGAAGGACTTCAGCCAGCCGTGATCGGCATAGCCCCGATCCAGTGATTTTCGAAGTGTCAACATGTTTCTGCTTCCTGTGTTCTCATACCGTTTACTTTAGTCCGGCGCGCCAAAGCGGCAATGCGCCGCTTTTGATGGCATCATTCAAATTATTCGAAACACTTGTAATCCGACACAGAGGTATAAAAACAAAATGAAAGTGATGGATTCGCGCTCAGGCCTAGGCGCAAACCGCAGTCATGGCTCGGGCTATGGCGAGGATTTGCAACGACAGCATGGGTGCGAAGGCGCGCTTTCATGTTTCGATATTTCTGTGTCGGAGTACTAGGACACTCAAGTGCCAACGCCGCGCGATGTCTTGACCCCCGACTCCCTGGCCATGCTGCAGACTATCGCCGCCAGCGGCAGCTTTGCGGCTGCGGCGCGCAGCCTCGGGCTGGTGCCCAGCGCGCTGACCTACCGTGTGCGACAGATCGAGGATGCGCTCGATGTGCTGCTGTTCGACCGCAGCTCGCGCCAGGCGCATCCGACCGCCGCCGGCATCGAACTGCTGCGTGAAGGCAGCCGGCTGCTCGAAGACATCGACGCCGTGGCGAACCGGGTCAAGCGCGTAGCCACCGGCTGGGAGTCGCAGCTGACGATCGCGATCGACAGCATCATTGCCCGGACCACCGTGCTGGAGTTGTGCGAGAGCTTCTTCGCGCTGGGCGCGCCCACGCGCATCCGCTTGCGCGATGAAACGCTGTCGGGCACGCTGCAGGCCCTGACCTCGGGCCAGGCAGACCTCGCCCTCGGTGTGGCCGAGACTGGCAGCAGCGCCGGCATCCATGGCAAGCCGCTCGGCGAGGTCAGCTTCGTCTATGCCGTGGCGCCGCATCACCCGCTGGCCAACGCACCCGAACCACTGAAGGATGACGTGGTGCGCCAGCACCGGGCCGTGGCCGTGGCCGACAGCGTCACGCGCGGTAACGGGCTGACGATCGGCCTGCTCGGCGGTCAGGATGTATTCACCGTGGCTAGCATGCAGACCAAGCTCGACGCACAGTTGCGCGGCCTGGGCTGCGGCTTCGTGCCCGAATGCATGGCCCGCCCCTACATCGAAACCGGCCGCCTCGTGGTGCGACGCATGGAGCGGCCGCAGCGCGTTGTCGGCGTCCATTACGCCTGGCGCAGCGAGACCCCATCGGGCCCCGGACGCGCGCTGACCTGGTGGCTGACCCAGCTCGAAAGCCCGGCCACGCGCGCCGCTTTACTCGAGCGTCACCGAGGCGTGTAAAGTGCATCACATACATCATCAATTGAAAGCAGCGTCATGAGCACATTCAAAAGCAGGAATATCGCAGTCATCGGTGCCGGCATGGCGGGCATCGCCTGCGCCCGCACCCTGCTGCAGGCGGGCCATCAGGTCACCGTGTTCGAAAAAGGCGCCAACGCGGGCGGACGCATGGCCACGCGCAGCAGCCCGTTCGGCAGCTTCGACCACGGCGTGCAGTATTTCACGGTGCGTGACCCGCGCTTTGCGCGCGCGCTGAAAACCGTGCCCGGCCTGTGCAAACCCTGGAGCGCGAACGCGGTGCAGGTGCTCGACGAGCATGGCCGGATCGCCTCGGCCGACGTGTCAAGAAAAGAAGCGCATTGGGTCCCGACGCCGGACATGGGCGCACTGGTCAAGCGCTGGGCGGCGCCACTTCAGGCGCAGGGCCGGCTTGAGCTCGAAACCCGCATCAGCCAGCTCGAACGCGATGCCCTGCAACCCCAGCAGTGGCAGTTGCGCGGCATCGGCCCGGGTGGCACGCAGCACGTCTATTCCGGCTTCGACGTGGTGCTGCTGGCGATCCCGGCCGAACCCGCGCGCCTGCTGCTCAACACAGCGCAAAAGGCAGACGGCCTGGCGCAGAAGATCGACCGTGTGCAGATGGCCCCGTGCTGGACACTGATGCTGGCCTTTCCGCAGGCCGTACAACCGGGCCTGACAACCCTCGGCCCGCAGTGGAACGCCGCGCGCAGCACGCACCACCGCATCGCCTGGCTGGCGCGCGAATCGAGCAAGCCCGGACGCAGCGCCGTCGAGCGCTGGACCGTGCAGGCCAGCGCCGCTTGGTCACAGGAACATCTGGAAGACGATCCACAGCGCGTGCAGGCTAAGCTGCTCAAGGCCTTCTCCGAGGTGACCGGCATCCGTGCCGAACCGGCCCATGTCGACAGCCGACGCTGGCGCTACGCCCAGACCAGCGCTGCGCTGGGCAAATCGCACCTGTGGGACGCCAAGATCGGCGTCGGGGTCTGTGGTGACTGGTGCCTGGGGCAGCGCGTCGAAAACGCCTTCGTGTCCGGCCTGGAACTGGCGCTGAGCGTGGCCTGAGAGGTACGGGCACGAGGTGAGCCGAAACTGCAGACGGACCATGCGCGGCGTGGCATGAACTACACCGGCCGCTTCGCCCCCTCCCCGACCGGACCGCTGCATGCGGGTTCACTGGTCGCGGCGCTGGCGAGCTGGCTCGACGCCCGGGCCCACGGCGGACGCTGGCTGTTGCGCATCGAAGACGTCGACACGCCACGCTGCATCGCCGGCGCCGACCGTATCATCCTGCAACAGTTGCAGGACCTCTCCCTGCTCCCCGACGCGCCGCCGCTCTGGCAGTCGCAGCGCGGCGAGCATTACCAGCAGGCACTCGAACAGCTGATCGCGCAGGCCCTGGCCTACCCGTGCCACTGCAGCCGGCGCGATATCGAAAATGCGATGCGCGAGCGTGGACAGGCGCTGGAGCGCCACGGCGAGCTCGTCTACCCCGGCACCTGTCGCCCTGCCACGCCGCAACGCATGGCCGTGCCGGTTGATACGACGCCTCATGCCTGGCGCCTGCGCACCGACCTGTGCGCATCACGCATTGACTGGCATGACCGCCGGCTCGGTCACCAGCATCAGGACGTCGAAACCGCCGTCGGCGACTTCGTGCTCAAGCGTGCCGACGGCTGCTTTGGCTACCAGCTCGCGGTGGTGGTGGACGACGCCGCGCAAGGCATTACCGACGTCGTGCGCGGTGCGGATCTGGCGGACAACACGGCGCGGCAGATCGTGCTGCAGCGCGCGCTGCGGCTGCCGACGCCGCGCTACCTGCACACGCCCTTGCTGCTCGGCCCCAACGGCGAGAAATTGTCCAAGCAGAACGGGGCGCAGGCGCTCAACACCGGCAATGCGCTGGCCGCGCTGAACCGCGCTGCCGAGGTTCTGGGACTGCCGGCGCAGACCAAAGGCGTAGCGCCAGCACTGGAAACATGGGTCGGCTTGTGGCCGTTCTCCAGCGCTCTCTACAATTCATCCCCGTGACTAAAAGCCAACCCAATCCAGCTGACCGCGCGCCCGAGGGCGTCGCCTTCCCCAAAGCGATCAAGAGCTACGTCCGCCGCGCCGGGCGCACCACCACCGGACAGGCCAAGGCCGTGGCCGACATCGGGCCGCAATTCCTGCTGCCCTTCCAGACGAAGCCACTCGATTTCGCCGCGGCTTTTGCCGACGCTGCTGCGCCGCTCCACAGTGCCGCGCGCCCGGTCGTCCTCGAGATTGGCTTCGGCATGGGCGAGGCCACGGCGCATATCGCGGCGCTGCTGCCACAGACCCGCTTCCTGTGCTGCGAAGTCCATGCGCCGGGTGTCGGCGCGCTGCTTAAACGCATCGGCGAGCAGGACCTGCGCAACATCCGCATCGTGGCGCACGACGCGGTCGAAGTCATCGACCAGATGCTGCCGCTGCGAAGCCTGGACGGCGTGCACATCTTCTTCCCCGACCCTTGGCACAAGAAGCGCCACAACAAGCGCCGCCTGCTGCAAGGCGGCCTCGTTGCCAAACTGGCGGCGAGGCTCAAGCCCGGCGGCTACCTGCACTGCGCCACCGACTGGCAGCCTTACGCCGAGCAGATGCTCGCAGTGCTGAGCGCCGAGCCGCTGCTGCGCAATCGCGCACTGGCCACGCACCCTGAACTCGCTGGCTACGCCCCCAAACCGTTGTACCGCCCGCTGACCAAATTTGAGAACCGCGGCATCCGGCTTGGCCACGGCGTCTGGGACCTGGTGTTTGAACGCATCTGATCAGTATGTGAAACCAGCAGCGCGCGACGGCGTCGGCGCGAGCTGCGTCGGCTTGCCCGCAGGCCCCTGGTCGACGATGCTCGACTTCTTCGTTGAACGCTTTCCAGCCATCCCGCGCAAGGTCTGGCATGAGCGCATGGCGCAAGGCCTGGTGGTCGACGAACATGGCCTTGCCGTCACCCCCGGGCGGCGCTTCCAGGGCCATATGCGGGTGTTCTACTACCGCGCCGTGCCCGCCGAAACACCGATACCCTTTGAGGAAGTCGTGCTGTTTCAGGACGCGCATCTGGTCGTGGCCGACAAGCCGCATTTCCTGCCGGTCGTGCCATCGGGCCACTACCTGCAGGAAACGCTGCTGCTGCGGCTCAAGAAGAGGCTCGGCCTGCCCGACCTGGTGCCGCTGCACCGCATCGACCGCGACACCGCCGGCCTGGTGCTGTTCTCGGTGCAGCCGCAATCGCGCGGCGCCTACAGCGCGCTGTTCAGCCAGTGCCGCATCCGCAAGACCTACGAGGCCGTTGCGCCCTGGCACGACGATCTTCCCCTGCCGCTGACGCGAACTAGCCGGATCGTGGAAGCTGGTCACTTCATGCTGCAGCATGAGGCGAGTGGCGAGCCCAACGCCATCACGCAGATTGAACTGATCGCGCGGCGCGGCGCCCTGGCACACTACCGCTTGCGCCCGGTCACCGGCAAACGGCACCAGTTGCGCGTGCACATGGCCGCGCTCGGCCTGCCCATCGTGGGCGACGGCCTGTACCCGACCCTCACGCCTGAAGGCCAGGTTGACTACGCCAACCCCTTGCAACTGCTGGCGCGTTCGATTGAATTTGTCGACCCGATGACAGGTGCGCCGCGCTGCTACGAGAGCCGGCGACAGCTCCAGGCCGCGCAGGAAGCGGGTTCAAGAACGCTTGCGAATTGTCAAACCTGATGCCGAGCACGCTCCCGTGGTGAGCGCAAAATAGCGACCATGAACAGCAACGCTACCCGCTCCAGCGGGCAACCGATTCCGCCCGAACTGCCGCCCGTTCCCTTTGGCACGCCACCCGAGCAGGAGCCCGACGCGCCGCCGCATCCGCCCGAACCCGCGCCCTTCGAGCCGCCCCTGCCCGACACCGAGCCCAGCACGGTTCCGGCACCAAAAGCCTAGAAATGCCACACCGGCGAGCGCGTCAGCGCGACGCCGACGATGTAGAGCACGCACAGGATCGCGGCAACAAAGGCCAGCAAACGCGGCCCCGGCTTGGCGTTCTTCGCCAGCGCCAGATGCCCGAGCATGATGTAGAGCAGCAGGGCCAGCACCTTGGCCGTGAGCCAGGGCGCCACGAACGGGTACTGAGCGCTGCGCCAGGCCAGCCATAGCGCCGAGCCAAGCAGCACGGTATCTACGTAATGTGGCGCCACGCGCAGCACGCGCCACTCGCGCCACGCTTGCGACTGCAAATGCAAACCGCCGCGCAGTAGGAACAGGGCGATGCTGAGCACGACGCAGGCGACGTGCAGGTACTTCACTAGGCCGTAGTCCATCATGGCCCCGCTCAGCCGTCCTTGCCGTCGAGCCGCGTGCGCGCCAGCCAGGGCGTGTAGATCCACAGGTAGATCAGGAACGCCGCACTCCAGGCCGCGCCGGCCACCAGCAGCCAGACCACGTAAAGCGATGGCAGCAGCAACGGCAGCAGCAACGGCAGCAGCACGCGCAGCAGTGCCGCAGCCATCACCAGCGCATAGGCCAGCACCTCGGGCCTTGAGACCTGCAAGGGCCGGCCCGTGTGACCGCGCGCAGTGCGCGTGACCATGCCGATGATCAGGCCGCCGGTCGCGCCCACAGCCAGCGCGTGCACGCCGGCCGAGGTGCTCACGAGCCCGAACTGGGCCAGCGCCAGCAGGGCCAGCCCAAGCGGTATCCAAGCATAGGCGAGGTGCAGTATCCACAGAATGGGGCGCTGGCGCGTCACCACCGACTGCCAGCCACGCATGCGCCAGACTTGCAAGGCGCTGGCCAGCGCCAGCATCGTGCCGCCGAGCAGCGACGGCGCTGCCAGTAGCCACAGCAGCAGGCCCAAGCCGGTAGCGCCCAGGACGAAGCGCTCCAGCAACGTTTTGGCAGCGAGCTTCAGACCGGGCGTCACGGCCATGGTGAACGACGGAATCACACGTCCGCCGATCACGCACTCGATCAGAGTGATCAGCACCAGCGCGGCATACAGCGGCGTGAGCGCGGGCAGCGCGAACACGCCCATGACGGCCAGGTGAAACAGCAGATTGGCCAGCGCCAGGAGCAGCACCAGCAGAGCCAGCGGCAGGTTGCGGTGATTGCGCGCCTTGTGCAGGACACGCACCAGGATCGCCGCCACCAGCGGCAGCAGCGCCAGGTCCAGCGCCGCATACAACGCATAAGGTCCGACCAGCGCAGCCACGCGCGCAGCCAGCCACAACAGCACCAAGGCCGCCAGTGCCGGACCGCGCGGCGTCGGCAAGCCCGTCCAGGCCTTGGCGGCTGTCAACAGGAAACCGACAATGATGGCCACGGCGAAGCCGAACAGCATTTCATGGGCATGCCAGAGCAGTGGCGGCAGATTCGGCGTCCACAGCACTTGCCCGAAGAACAGGGCCAGCCACAGCGGCACCGCGAGCGCTGCCAGCAGCGTGCCCGCGATGTAGAACGGCCGGAAGCCCAGGCGCAGCACGGGCAGGCCCTGGGGCGCGGCCGGCGGCACGGCCTTAAAGATGGGCAGGGAGTCAATATTCATGGTGACACCAACGCAGGAAGCTCGCTGAAATTTAATAAATGCATTTTACATGCATCTTATTTCCGATTGAGCATAAAATCAGGTTCAACGCCAACCTGAATGCCTTCGATGCGACTGACCGACTACACCGACTACACCCTGCGCGTCCTGATGTTCTGCGCCATGCATCCCGAGCGCTCGGTCACCATTGCGGAGCTGGCCAATACCCACGCGGTCTCCAAGAATCACCTGATGAAGATCGTCAACGATCTTGCGCGCCAGGGCCTGCTGCAGACCACGCGCGGACGCGGCGGCGGCCTGCGCCTGCTCAAAGCGGCGGCCGACATCCGCATCGGCGATGTGGTGCGACAGACCGAAACCGACTTCCGGCTCGTCGAATGCTTCGACAAAGCGCACGACACCTGCACCCTGACCCCGAATTGCCAGCTCAAGCAGGTTTTCGGCGACGCGCTTCAAAGCTACCTGTCCGAGCTCGACAAGGTCACGCTGGCCGACGTGACCCGCGCAAGGCCGGCCGCTGCGGGCGGCGTTCGCGTCAACATCAAGGCCCTGCAAAAGAAACCGGTCTAGGCGACTGCGCCCGGTTCAATCAAAGGCCGCAGACAGCACCTGCAGCATCTTTGCATTGGCCTGCTCGCGCGCGGCCGGGTTCGCTCCGACGTGCACGCCCTGACGCGGATTGACGCCGTTCGGAACGTCACGCAACAGCTTGACCGCGCCGCCGGGATTGTCGAAACCATGGTAGCTGTCGGGGTAGACCTGCACCTGCGCGCCGACCATGCGACCCAATTCGACACAGGGCGCGCTTGGCGTCCAGTCGTCCAGGGCGCCGAGCAACAGCAGCAGACGCGTGTTGGATTGGTAGCCGCTCTTGAGTGAACCGGCACAACCGGGATAGAAGGCAATGGCAATGCCGGCCTTGACCGGCTGTGCCGCCACCTCCGGCTCGCTGCCATCCGTGGCCTCGAGCACCGCAGTGCCCCCGTGCGACCAACCGAGCAGCGCCAGTTTGGATGCATCGGCCCAGGGCTGTGTCACCACCCAGTTAAGCGTTGCCAGCGCGTCGCTGCGGCGCTCGCGTTGTCCAATCGTGCGCTCGCGCAGCTTCTGCGTGCACAGCTGCGTCACGCCGCGCGGCGTCAGGCTGTCCGGAAAAACCACGACGTAACCCTGCGCCACCAGCCGCTCGGCCATGGCCTGGTGGCGCGCACTGATGCGTCCCGTGCGCGAACCCTCGGTGGCAAACAGGCCGCCGCAACCGTGCAGCGCCACGACCGTGCCACGGGGCTTGCCGTCAGGCTGGAAGACCCAGGCTGTGATGGTGCTGCTGTCGAGGCTGGTGAGGCTGACTTGCTGCGGCTCGGCGGCCTGCGCCGGCAATGGGTTGATCAGCCCAAGGACTTGCACCAGCAGCCAAACGCGCCGCACAAAGTTGCGCTCAGAGCTTGGCCGAAACCCAAGCCAGCACGCTGCCCAGCGCGGCGCCGAGCTTGGCCGGCTCGGTTCCGCCGGCCATGGCCATGTCGGGCTTGCCGCCGCCCTTGCCGCCGAGTTGCTGCGCGACAAAGTTGACCAGCTCGCCGGCCTTGACCTTCGCCACCGTGTCGGGCGTGACACCGGCGGCGATCTGCACCTTGTCGCCGTCCACGCTGGCGAGCACGATGACGGCCGTCTTGAGCTTGTCCTTGAGCTTGTCCATGCTCTCGCGCAGCGTCTTGCTGTCAGCACCCTCGAGACGCGCCGCGAGCACCCTGACGCCGTTGATCGTTGTGGCCTGCGTCAGCAGTTCGTCACCCTGGCTGGAAGCGAGCTTGCCCTTGAGCGCGGCAACTTCCTTCTCCAGCGTCTTCATGTGGTCGAGCACACCGCCGATGCGCTCGTTAAGCTCGGCCATCGGCGCCTTGAGCGCACCGGCCGCCTGCGTCACCGTGTCCTCCAGGTCCTGCAGATAACGCAGCGCATTCTGGCCGGTGACGGCCTCGATGCGGCGCACACCGGAAGCAACACCGCCCTCGGCCACAATCTTGAACAGCCCGATGTCGCCGCTGCGCTGCACGTGCGTGCCGCCGCACAGTTCGCGGCTTGCGCCGATGTCGATCACGCGCACCGATTCGCCGTACTTCTCGCCGAACAGCATCATGGCGCCGGTCTGCTGTGCCGATTCGATGTCCATCACGCGCGCCTGCGTCGCGACATTGCTCAGGATTTCTGTGTTGACGCGCGCCTCGACCTCGCGGATCTCGGCGTCGGTCACCGGCGCGTTGTGGGCAAAGTCGAAGCGCGTGCGCTCGGCATTGACCAGGCTGCCCTTTTGCTGCACGTGCGAACCGAGCACCTCGCGCAAGGCCTTGTGCATCAGGTGCGTCACGCTGTGGTTGCGCTGCGTGGCGGCGCGCAGCGCGGCATCAACGTGTGCCGTCACGGCGTCGCCGATCTTGAGCACGCCGCTGGCCAGCTGGCCATGGTGACCGAAGACATCGGCCTTGATTTTCTGTGTGTCCTGCACCTCGAACATCGCTCCGTCGCTGAAGATGGCGCCGGCGTCGCCGACCTGGCCGCCGCTCTCGCTGTAGAACGGTGTGCTGTCGAGCACGACAACACCCGCCTCGCCGGCCTTGAGCTCATTCACAGGGGTGGCGCCGGCATAGAGCGCGAGCACTTTGGCCTGTTGCGTCAGGCGCTCGTAGCCGACGAAATCATTGCCTTCGCCGCTGTAGTCGAGCGCCTTTTCCATGCGGAATTTGCCGGCGACGCGGCCCTGCGCCTTCTGCTTTTCCATGGCAGCGTGAAAGCCGGATTCGTCGACCGACAGGTCGCGCTCACGGCAGACGTCGGCTGACAGATCCAGCGGGAAACCGAAGGTATCGTGCAGCTTAAAGGCGACATCGCCCGGCAGCATCTTGACGCCGCCTTCGAGCGCCGCGTCCAGAATCTGCATGCCGTTTGCCAGTGTCTCGAAGAAGCGTTCTTCCTCGGCCTTGAGCACCTCGATGATGCGCTGCTCGTCGGACCTGAGCTTCGGGTACGCCTCGCCCATCAGCTTGACCAGGTCGGGCACGAGCTTGTGGAAGAACGGCGTCGTCTTGCCCAGCTTGTAGCCGTGGCGGATGGCGCGGCGCACAATGCGGCGCTGCACGTAGCCGCGCCCTTCGTTGGACGGCACGACGCCGTCGCTGACCAAGAAGGCGGTGGCGCGAATGTGGTCGGCGATCACGCGCAGGCTCTTGTTTCCCAGGTCGGCACAGCAGGTCTCGCGCGCAGCGGCCCTGATCAGCGCATCGAACAGGTCGATCTCGTAGTTGCTGTGCACGTGCTGGAGGATCGCCGCCAGGCGCTCCAGGCCCATACCGGTGTCGACGCAGGGGGCTGGCAGCTTGACCAGGCTGCCGTCGACCTGCATGTCGAACTGCATGAACACGTGGTTCCAGATCTCGATGAAGCGGTCGCCGTCCTCGCCCGGGCTGCCGGGCGGGCCACCCGGGATGTCGGCGCCGTGGTCATAGAAGATTTCCGAGCACGGACCGCAGGGCCCCGTATCGGCCATCATCCAGAAATTGTCGGAGGCGTATTTCTTGCCCTTGTTGTCGCCGATGCGGATCACGCGATCAGCCGGCAGACCAATGTCTTTGGTCCAGATGTCGTAGGCCTCGTCGTCGTCCTTGTAGACCGTGACCAGCAGCTTGTCGGCCGGCAGCTTGTAGACCTCGGTCAACAGTTCCCATCCCCACATGAGCGATTCGCGCTTGAAGTAGTCGCCAAAGCTCCAGTTGCCCAGCATCTCGAAGAAGGTGTGGTGCCGCGCCGTGTAGCCCACGTTCTCCAGGTCGTTGTGCTTGCCGCCGGCACGCAGGCAGGCCTGCACCGAGGCCGCGCGCACGTAGGAGCGCTTGTCGGTGCCGAGGAACACGTCCTTGAACTGCACCATGCCCGAATTGGTGAACATCAGCGTCGGGTCGTTGCCGGGAACGAGCGGGCTCGACGCCACCACGGTATGCCCCTTGGACTCGAAGAAGTCGAGGAATATCTTGCGGATATCGGCGACGCTGGCAGGGGTAACAGGTGAATTCATGGCGGCTGCAGAGTGGTTGAGCCGCAAATTTTAAGTCATCAGCTCCGCTGGCGCTGTTTCTCCAGGAAGGCAAACACCTCGGGATCTTCGCAGTATGCAACATTGAATCGGAACCAGGAACTGCTGTGCAAATCGGCGCTGAACAGACGGCCGGGGCCGAGCAGGATATCCTGCTCGGCGCCCTTGTAGGCCAGCTCCGTCGCATCGGGCAGCTCGGGATGGCGCGCCCAAAGGAAGATGCCGGCCTTTGGTTCGGTGAAGATCTCGAAGCCGATGTTCAGCAGCCTTGCGGCCGCGCCCTGATGGGCTTGGGCCAGGCGCTCGCGCACGCCCTTGATGTGCTTGCGCCAGCGACCGTCGAGCAGGGCGCCGTGCGCCAGACGCTCGCTGAACTCGGACGAGGTCAGGCCCGAGATCATCTTGAGCTGCGCCAAGTCCTCCAGCAGATCGGGCGCGGCTGCCAGATAGCCCACCCGGATATTGGGCGAGATGGTCTTGGAAAAGCTGCTGATGTAGATGACGCGGCGCAGCTGATCGAGACGCGCCAGCGAAGGCCGCGGCTCCGGATCGAGGTCGGCGTAGATGTCGTTTTCCACCACCAGAAAATCATGCTTGTCGGCCAGCTGCATTACCCGGTGCAGGTGCGCGAGTTGCGCCACCGAACCGGTCGGGCTTTGCAGCCGGGGCTGGGTGAAGAAGACCTTGGGCTGATGCTCGACCACCAGGCGCTCCAGCGCCACGAGGTCGTAGCCGCTGGCCGTGCGCGGCACGCCAAACAGGCGCGCACCCAGGAAGCGCAGCGAAAACATCTGGTTCGGGTAGCCTGGATCGTCCACCAGCACGGCGTCGCCCGCTCGCACCAGCCGGCGCGCCACGAGGTCCATAGCCTGGCTCGAACCCTGGGTCAGCAGCACCTGGTCGGTCGTGACGGCAATCTCCTGCTCTGCGAGCAGTTCGCGCACCAGTTGGCGCAGCGGAGGGTAGCCCTTGGGCTCGCCGTAACCGCCGAGGTCCACATTTTCGGTCGCCAGCGTGCGCAGGCTGCGCCGCACGCCCTCCTGAAACAGCCACTCGCCGGGCAGCCAGCCGCAGCCCGGCTTCATGCGCAGCGCGCGGTTCTCAAAGATGCGGCGCAGGTACCACATCGAATCAAAATTGAAATTGGGCCCGATCCCCGGCGCACCGCCATCGGACAACGGACGCTGCTTGACGAAAAAGCCCGAGTGCGGTCGCGAGGCGAAATAACCTTGCGCGACGAGGCGGTCGTAGGCATCGACCACGGTGAAGACGCTGACCTTGTGGGCGTGGGCGAACTGCCGGATCGACGGCGCCTTGGCGCCTGCACGCAGCACGCCGTCGTCGATGGCCTGGCGAAAACCTTCCACGATCTGCTGGACCAGCGGGGTCGAACTGTGAAGATTTAGCGAAAACATAAGGGTTTGTCTGTACAGGCAGAGCTTACTGCACAGTGCACCCCAAAATGTATATGGTCATGATCGGACGTTGGATCTACATTGTGCCGGTCAGCTACCGTTTTAACGATCGATTGGAGTGAATCATGCACCGCGAACCTCAACTCAACAATGCCGCCCTGATGGCGCGCCGCCAAGCCGCCATCCCCCGTGGCGTGGGCCAAAGCCACGAAGTCTTCATCGCCCGCGGCGAGAACGCCGAGGTCTGGGATGTCGAGGGCAAGCGCTACATCGACTTTGCCGGCGGCATCGCCGTCCTCAACACCGGGCACCGCCACCCGGCCATCATCGCGGCCGTCAAGGCCCAGCTCGACCTCTACACCCACACCTGCTTCCAGGTGCTGGCCTACGAGCCCTACGTCGAGCTGGCCGAGCGCATCAACGCGCTGGCCCCGGGCAACTTTGCCAAAAAAACAATGTTCCTGAGCACCGGCGCCGAAGCGGTGGAGAACGCGATCAAGATTGCGCGCTCCTATACCAAGCGAAGCGCCGTCATCGCCTTCACCAGCGGCTACCATGGGCGCACCCTGCTGACCCTGGGCCTGACCGGCAAGGTCGCGCCTTACAAGACCGGCTTCGGCCCGTTCCCGGGCGAGATCTTCCATGCGCGCTTCCCCGACGCGCTGCACGGCGTGAGCGTCGATGATTCGATCGCCTCGGTCGAGTCGCTGTTCAAGAACGACGTCGAAGCCAGCCGCGTGGCGGCCATCATCGTAGAGCCAGTGCAGGGCGAAGGCGGCTTCAACGTTGCACCGCCCGAGTTCCTGCAGCGCCTGCGCGCGCTGTGCGATCAGCACGGCATCGTAATGGTGGCCGACGAGATCCAGACCGGCGCGGGGCGCACCGGCACCTGGTTTGCGATCGAGCAAAGCGGCGTCGCGCCGGACCTGATCACGATGGCCAAGTCGATGGCCGGGGGCTTCCCGATCTCGGCCGTCGTCGGACGCGCTGAAGTGATGGACGCACCAGCTGCGGGCGGCCTGGGCGGCACCTACGCCGGCAGCCCGATGTCGTGCGCAGCCGGGCTGGCCGTGCTCGACATCTTCGCCAAGGAAAACCTGCTCGAGCGCAGCCGGACGCTGGGCGCGCGCATGACGGCCAGCCTCAAGGCCCTTGCCGCGAAGAACCGCTGCATTGTCGATGTGCGCGGACTCGGTGCCATGGTGGCGATCGAGCTGTGCAAAAACGGCGAGCTGGGCCAGCCCGATGCCGACCTGACCAAGCGCCTGTGCGCCGAAGCGACCAAGCGCGGCCTGATCCTGCTGTCCTGCGGCACCTACGGCAACGTCGTGCGCATCCTGGTGCCGCTGACGGCCAGCGACGCCCTGGTCGACGAGGGCCTGGCCATCATCGCTGCGTCATTAACGGCTGTTCAGGCCAGTTGAGCAGCGTGCCAACCGCACTTCGGGCATGCATATTGCATTACATCACTGTCATGCAATACCAAACCATGCCCGTCTCCCTCCACAAGTCAATTTCTTTCCGTTGGATCCCATGACAGTTACCACGTCCCCCTTATCCCTTCTGAAAGACCCCAGCCTGCTCAAGACCGACGCACTGATCAATGGTCAGTGGGTCATGGGCGCAAGCCGCTTCGACGTGCTTGACCCCGCCACCGGCCGGAAGATCGCCGATGTCGCCAACCTCGGGCCAACTGAAGCGCAGAGCGCGATCGACGCCGCCAATGCCGCCTGGCCGGCCTGGCGCACCAAAACAGCGAAGGAACGCAGCATCATCCTGCGCAAGTGGTTCGACCTGTTGATGGCGAACCAGGACGACCTGGGCCGCATCATGACCGCCGAGCAGGGCAAGCCGCTGCCCGAAGCCAAGGGCGAAGTCGCCTACGGCGCGAGCTTCGTCGAATGGTTTGCCGAAGAGGCCAAGCGCGTCAACGGCGAAACGCTGCCGCAGTTCGACAACAACCGCCGACTCATGGTGTTGCGCCAGCCGATCGGCGTGTGCGCCGCCATCACACCCTGGAACTTCCCGCTGGCCATGATCACGCGCAAGGTGGCGCCGGCGCTGGCCGCCGGCTGCACCGTCATCATCAAGCCGGCCGAACTCACGCCGCTGACCGCGCTGGCCGCGGCCGAACTCGCGATCCGCGCCGGCATCCCGGCCGGCGTGCTCAACATGATCAGCTCCGACGCCGACAACTCGATCGCCGTGGGCAAGGTGCTGTGCGCCAGCGACGTGGTGCGTCACATCAGTTTCACCGGCTCCACTGAAGTCGGGCGCATCCTGATGGCGCAATCGGCCCCCACCGTCAAGAAGATGGCGCTCGAACTCGGCGGCAATGCGCCTTTCATCGTGTTCGACGATGCCGACATCGACTCCGCCGTCGAAGGCGCATTCGCCAGCAAGTACCGCAATGCCGGCCAGACCTGCGTCTGCTCGAACCGGTTCTATGTGCAGGAAGGCGTCTACGACGAGTTCGTCATCAAGTTCGCGGCCAAGGTCAGAACGGCCAAGGTCGGCAACGGCTTCGAGGACGGCGTCAACCAGGGCCCGCTGATCGAGGAAGCGGCGCTGGTCAAGGTGCAGCGCCATGTCGACGACGCCGTGGCCAGGGGTGCGCGCGTGATTGTCGGTGGCAAGCGCCTGACCGGCCAGTTCTTCGAACCGACGGTGGTGGCCGATGCGACGGCCGACATGCTCTGCGCGAAGGAAGAAACCTTTGGCCCGTTCGCACCGGTGTTCAGGTTCAAGACCGAACAAGAGGCGGTGGACGCGGCCAACAACACCGAATTCGGGCTGGCAAGCTACTTCTACACGCGTGACGTTGGGCGCATCTTCCGCGTCAGCGAAGCGCTGGAGTACGGCATGGTCGGTATCAACGTCGGCATCCTGGCGACCGAGCACGTGCCGTTCGGCGGCGTCAAGCAGTCCGGCCTCGGACGTGAGGGTTCTCACCATGGCATCGATGACTATGTTGAGATCAAATACCTCTGCATCGGCGACATCCTGAAATAAACACTGGAACCTATGAGCATCCCCAAGACAGAATTCTCCGCCGCTGGACAAAGCGACCTGGCGCACCACCTGCACCCGTATACGCAACTGCGCCAGTTCGAAAAAGAAGGGCCGCTCGTCATCGTGCGCGGCCAAGGGGTCGAGGTTTTCGACGAAAACGGCAAGGCCTATATTGAGGGCATGGCCGGACTTTGGTGCGCCTCACTCGGTTTTTCCGAAAAGCGCCTGGCCGACGCCGCCTACAAGCAGATGACCACCCTGCCCTACTACCACTCGTTCTCGGGCAAGGTACCTGGGCCGGTGACGGAACTGGTCCAGACCATGATCCGCTGGGCGCCGGTGCCGATGGCGCGCGTGCTGTTCGCCAACTCGGGGTCCGAATCCAACGACACAGCCTTTAAGCTGGTGCGCTACTACAACAACGCCAAGGGCCGGCCGCAGAAGAAGAAGATCATCGCGCGCAACAAGGCCTACCATGGCGTCACCGCCGCTGCAGCATCAATGTCGGGCCTGGGCACCATGCACCAGAACTTCGACCTGCCGTTGCCCGGCATCGTGCGCGTCGGCTGCCCACACTTTTACCAGTTCGGCCTGCCCGACGAAACCGAGGCCCAGTTCGTCGACCGCCTGGCGCAGGAACTCGAAGACACGATCCTGCGCGAAGGCCCGGACACGGTGGCCGCCTTCATCGCCGAGCCGGTGCAGGGCGCCGGTGGCGTGCTGATACCGGCGCAGGGCTACTTTGCGCGCGTCCAGGCAATCCTGAAGAAGTACGATATCTTGTTCCTGGTCGACGAAGTCATCACTGGTTTTGGCCGCCTCGGGCAGAACTTCGGCACGCAGGTGTTCGACCTGAAGCCCGACATGATCACGGTGGCCAAGATGCTGACCTCGGCCTATGTGCCGATGTCCGCGCTCTACGTCTCCGACGAGATCTACCAGACGATCGCCGACGCCAGCGCGGCGATTGGCGTCTTCGGCCACGGTTACACCTACAGCGGCCATCCGCTGGCCTGCGCCGTGGCGCTCGAAACCCTGCGCATCTACGAGAGCGACAAGGTGCTCGACCATGTCAAGAAGGTCGCCCCGCGTCTGCAGCATGGGCTGCAGGCGCTCAAGGGCCATCCGATCATCGGCGACACGCGCGGCCTGGGCCTGATCGGCGCGATTGAATTCGCAGCCGATCCGGCCAAGCGCGAACCGTTCGACCCCAAGCGCGGCGTCGGCGCCTACTTTGTGAACCGGGCCCAGCACCATGGGCTGATCGTGCGCGTGCTGATGGGCGATGTGATCGCGTTCTCGCCGCCGCTGATCATCACCGAGGCCGAGATCGACACCATGCTCGAACGCACCAAGCTGGCACTGGCCGATACGCTGGCCTGGGTCAACAGCTGGCGTACCTGACCCGCTGACAGCGACGATTTCTGAAAGCTTCCACACGATGGCACTGATCGAGTTCGAACACGTTTTCAAGCGCTACCCCGGCAGCAGCAATGCGGCCGTGGACGACCTGAACCTGCACATTGAGGCCGGCGAGTTCCTGACCTTGCTCGGCCCGTCGGGCTCGGGCAAGACCACGACCCTGATGCTGCTGGCCGGCTTCGAGGCGCCCAGCGCGGGCGCGATCCGGCTCGACGGCAAATCGATCGAGTCGCTGCCGCCGCACCAGCGCAACATGGGCGTGGTGTTCCAGAGCTATTCGCTGTTCCCGCACATGACTGTGGCCGAGAACGTCGCCTTCCCGCTGTCGGTGCGCAAGGTCGACAAGTCGGTGATCGCCGAGAAGGTCACGGCAGCGCTGGGCAAGGTGCATCTGGAGAACTTCACACACCGCAAGCCCAACCAGCTGTCGGGCGGGCAGCAGCAGCGCGTGGCGCTGGCCCGCGCTCTCGTGTTCGAGCCGCGCCTGGTGCTGATGGACGAGCCGCTGTCGGCGCTGGACAAGAAGTTGCGCGAGGAAATGCAGCTCGAGATCCGCCGCCTGCACCGCGAGCTCGGCGTCACCATGGTGTTCGTCACGCACGACCAGTCCGAGGCCATGACGCTTTCAGACCGCGTCGCGGTGTTCAACCAGGGCCGCATCGAGCAACTGGCAACGCCGCAGGCGTTGTACGACGCGCCGGCCAATCCGTTCGTGGCCAATTTCCTCGGAGACAACAACATGCTCAATTGCACGCTCGTGCACTGCGCGCCGGGCGGCACTGCCGGCGGCGTCAGGACCGCCAGCGGACAGCTCCTGCAGGCACGCATCTGCGCCACCACCGCGCTCGAAAACGAAGCAACTGTCAAGCTCTGCGTGCGGCCCGAATTCCTTCAGGTGGCGACCGAATGCGCGGCGCTAGCAACACCGAACTGCCTCAGCGGAAGCCTGGTCGATCTGATTCACCAAGGCGATCACTGGCGCGTCGTGGTGCGCCTCGCATCACTGGAAAGCGGTCCGCACAGCGCGCCGCTGCAATGGTTTGCAAAAGTCAGTCCGGGAGCATTGCCCCCCGGACTGGTGGTTGGGCAAAATGTGTCGCTCGGGTTTCGGCCCGAAGATGCATGGGTATTTTGATGGTTTGAACAATTTCCATTTTTTAGGAGAACGGGTATGAAGAAGCAAGTATGGGCAACGGTTGCGGGCGCAGTCGCCTTGGCCTGTCTGAGCAGTCAGGCGATGGCACAGTCGCGCGACCTCAACATCGTGTCATGGGGCGGCGCCTATCAGGACGGCCAGAAGGAAGTGTTCTTCAAACCCTTCAACGCCACCGGCATCAAACTCACCGACGAAGCCTGGGACGGCGGTCTGGGCGTGCTGCGCACCAAGATCAAGGGCGGCAACAGCACCTGGGACGTGGTGCAGGTCGAGGCTGACGAACTCGAAGTCGGCTGCGACGAAGGCCTCTACGAGAAGCTTGACGTCAACAAGATCGGCGGCGCTGCGCGCTACCTGCCGGGCACCGTGCACGCCTGCGGCGTTGGCGCCATCATCTACAACCTGGTGCTGGCCTATGACGGCGACAAGCTCAAGGCGGCACCGAACGGCTGGACCGACTTCTTCGACACCAAGAAGATCGCCGGCAAGCGCTCGATCCGCAACGGCGCCAAGTGGAACCTCGAAGTCGCCTTGATCGCCGACGGCGTTTCCGCCAAGGACGTCTACAAGGTGCTGCGTACGCCCGAAGGCGTAGAGCGCGCGTTCAAGAAGCTCGACACCATCAAGGGCGACCTCGTGTTCTGGAAGAGCGGCGCACAGCCACCGCAAATGCTCGCTGCCGGCGACGTCGTCATGACCACCGCCTACAACGGCCGCATCACCGCCGCCAACGAGAAGGACAAGAAGAACTTCAAGATGGTCTGGAAGGACACGCCCTACACGATGGACAGCTGGGTCATCATGAAGGGAACGCCGCTCAAAGCCAACGCCGAGAAGCTGGTCGAATTCCTGGGTCGCCCGGAGAATCAGGCCAAGCTGCCCAAGTACGTGCGCTACGGTGTGACCGCTGTTGCGGCGACGCCCCTGATCGACAAGTCCTTGATGGGTGAACTGCCGACCAACCCGGAAATCCATAAGCAGGCGTTCGCCGAGGACGTGAAGTTCTGGATCGACAATGGCGACAAGTTGGCCGAGCGCTGGACCAAGTGGGCCGGCACCAAGTAAACCTCGAGCACTGAAAAGCCATGTCCACTCGCCAACGATTCTCCCTGTTGTTACCCCTGTCCGGGTTTCTGCTGGTGTTCTTTGTGGCGCCTCTGGTCTGGCTGCTGTCGCTGGCCGTGCGCGAGGCCGAAGTGCCGCGCGCGCTGCCGCGCACCCTGGCCGTGCTGCAGACCTGGCAGCCGGGCCAGGCGCTGCCGCCCAAGGTGTTTCCCGACCTGGCGCAGGATCTGGTCGAGGCGCGCGCCGCCAGCACCCTGGCCGACGCCGCGCGGCGTCTCAATTACGAAGTGGGCGGTGTGCGCAGCAGCCTGATGCGCGCTGCGCGCGAAGTGGGCTCGGCTGTGCCCGACACCGTGTTCGGCGCCGAGTTCTTCAACGCCGTCGATCCGGCGCTGGCAAGCCCCGAATTTTTCGCCGCCGTGCAGCGCGCGCGCGGCCCCGTCTCAAGCTATTACCTTCTGGCGGCCTTTGACCTGGCGCGCAACGCCAAGGGAGAGATCGAGCGCGTCTCCGAGGCCAACCGAATCTACATCGACGTGCTGATGCGCACGCTGGGCATCAGCCTGAGCGTCACCCTGCTGTGCCTGCTCCTGGGCTTCCCGGTGGCGATGCTGCTGACGCAGGTGACCGCCAAGACCGCCGACTGGCTGATGATCCTGGTGCTGCTGCCGTTCTGGACCTCGCTGCTGGTGCGCACCGCGGCCTGGGTCGTGGTGCTGCAGCGCGAAGGCATGGTCAACACTTTGCTGATGCACCTGGGCGTCATCTCCGAACCGCTGACCCTGATCTACAACCGCACCGGCGTCCTGATCGCCATGACGCACGTGCTGCTGCCCTTCATGATCCTGCCGCTGTATGGCGTGCTCAAGGGCATTCCGCCGCACTACATGCGCGCCGCAACCAGCCTGGGCGCACCACCCGTGGTCGCGTTCTTCCGCGTCTACCTGCCGATGGCCGCGCCCGCCATCATGGCCGGCTCGCTGATGGTCTTCATCCTCGCCATGGGCTACTACATCACGCCGGCGCTGGTAGGCGGCGGCTCCGACCAGATGCTGTCTTACTTTGTCGCCACCTACACCACCGATACCGGCAACTGGGGCCTGGCCTCGGCGCTGGGCCTGATGATGCTGGTGACGACACTGGCGCTATACGCCGTCGCGCATAAGCTTTCCGGTGGCCGCGCCCTCTCCATGGGCTAAAGCAGAATGAAGCCTATCAAATTCCCCTGGAAGCCCCTGTACTGGTTCCTGTGCGCGTGCGTGCTGGTGTTCCTGCTGGCGCCGATCGCCGCCATCATTCCGCTCTCGTTCTCGAGCGGCTCGTTCCTGACCTACCCGCTACCGGGCCTGTCGCTGCGCTGGTACCAGGAAGTGCTGGGCGGAGGCAAATGGCTCACGGCCCTGGGCAACTCACTGTTCGTCGGCGCTTTTGCTACCATGCTGTCGGTGCTGCTGGGCACGCTGGCTTCACTCGGGCTGATGCGCAACAAGGCCTGGTGGAGCGAGGCGCTCAAGCTCGTCGCGCTGTCGCCGATGATCGTGCCGGTGATCCTGATTGCCGTGGCCTCCTACTTCTTCCTGGCACCGCTCTCGCTAACCAGCACCTATCTCGGTCTCATCATCGCGCACACCGTGATCGCCGTGCCATTTGTTGTGGTGCCGGTGCTCACCGCACTCGAACTGCTCGACCCCAATCTGGCGCGCGCCGCTGCCGCTTGCGGCGCCGTGCCTCGTGTGACCTTCATGCGCGTGACGCTGCCGAGCATCATGCCGGCGATGGCATCGGGCGCCCTATTCGCCTTTGCCGCGTCCTTCGACGACGTGGTGATCGCGCTGCTGATCGCCGGCCCCGACCAGCGCACGCTGCCGCGCGAAATGTTCTCCGGCTTGCGCGACAGCATGACGCCGGCGCTGACCGCCGTGGCCACCATCATGATTGTCTTTTCCACGACGCTGTTCCTGCTGATGCAGATGCTGCAGCGCAGAACGCGCAAGGCGATGAAGCCGGCCTGAACTGTCCGCGCACCCGGCTGCACGCGGCCCCACAATCCGAACCCCACCCGAGCATCACGACCCATGACAGAACAGAAGACGGCCATCGTCACCGGCGCCAGCCGCGGCATCGGACACGGCGTGGCCGAGCGCTTTCGCGATCTGGGCTGGCGCGTCATCACGGTCTCGCGCCAGGCCCTGCCGGTCGAGTGCCCCTGGCACGCCGAGCAGAACACGCATGTCGAGCTCGACCTGTCGGACCTGGACCAGATCACGAAGACCGTCGACGCGCTGCGCCCGCTGCTGGGCGGCTCGAAACTGCACGCGCTGATCAACAACGCCGGCATCTCGCCCAAAGGACCGGGCGGCGAGCGCGTCAACTCGCTGACGACCGACCTCAAGGTCTGGCAGGAGATGTACAACACCAACTTCTACGCGCCGCTGATCCTGACGCGCGGCTTCGCCCAGGAGCTCTCCAGCGCCAAGGGCTCGGTCGTCAACCTGTGTTCGATCGCGGGCTACCGCGTGCACCCGTTTGCCGGCGCCGCCTATGCCACCTCGAAGGCGGCGCTGGCGGCCCTGACGCGCGAGATGGCCGCCGACATGGCGCCGATGGGCGTGCGCGTCAACGCGATCGCGCCGGGCGAGATCAACACCTCGATCCTGTCGCCTGGCACGCAGATGATCGTCGACAACAACATCCCGATGCGCCGCTTGGGCGAGGTCAGCGAGGTGGTGGACCTGATCGAGTTCCTGTGCAGTTCCAAGGCGTCCTACATCACCGGCGCCGAGATCGCCATCGACGGCGGGCAGCGGGTATAGCCCTGTCTCTGCTAAAGTCGCCGGCGTCATCCACCTCCAGTGAACGCATCTTATGCAATACCGACGACTTGGCCGCAGCGGCCTGCAACTCAGCGAACTCTCTTTGGGTTCCTGGGTCACCTACCACAACCAGGTCGACGTGGCGGCCGCGCGCGAGATGCTGGCGCTGGCGATGGACAGCGGCGTCAACTTCTTCGATAACGCCGAGGCCTATGCAGCAGGTATGAGCGAAAGCGTGATGGGCGATGCCATCAAGGCGCTGAAATGGCCGCGCCTGAACTACGTCGTCTCGACCAAGTTCTTCTGGGGCCTGGACCGCGAAGGCGATTCGATCAACCGCAAGAACACGCTCAACCGCAAGTACCTGATGCAGGCCATCGACGGCTCGCTCAAGCGCATGGGGCTGGACTTTATCGACCTCGTCTACTGCCACCGCCCGGACCCGCTGACGCCGATCGAGGAAACCGTCCGCGCCATGAGCGACATGATCAGCCAGGGCAAGGCGCTGTACTGGGGCACGAGCGAATGGTCGGCCGACGAAATCCGCGCCGCCTGGACCATCGCCGACCGGCACCATCTGCACAAGCCCGTGATGGAGCAGCCGCAGTACCACCTGTTCCATCGCAAGCGCGTGGAGCAGGAATACAAGCGCCTGATCGAGGACACCGGCCTGGGCCTGACCACCTGGAGTCCGCTGGCCAGCGGGCTGCTCACCGGCAAGTACCGCAACGGCGTGCCGCCCGGCAGCCGCGGCTCGCTCGAGGGCATGGGCTTTCTGGTCAAGGGTCTTACCGATGCCGCGCGCAACGCTGCGCTGGCGCAGCTCGAAGTCATCGCGGCCGAGCTCGGCTGCAGCCTGAGCCAGCTCTCCATCGCCTGGGCCGCGCGCAACTCGGCCGTCAGCACCGTGATCACCGGTGCCTCGAACCTGAAGCAGCTGCGCGACAACCTGGGCGCGATCAAGGTCCTGCCGCAACTGACACCGGAAGTCATGGCGCGCATCGACGTCATCAGCACGCCGCTGGCGGCTTAAGCCAGGGCCCGATCAAGTAAACTCGGTGTCTTGCGGGTGTAGTTCAATGGCAGAAGTCCGCCTACCAATGAAAACAGGCTTTTTAAGCCAAAAACCTACGCCAAAACCTACGCCAAGCAAAACGACTCTTTGGACGTGTTTTTGTGCGGAACGGGTGTAACAGCCAGATGTAACTACAGCAAGGTACTTTCGCGCTGATTGGCAAGGTGCTGTCCCCTTAAATTTTTATCGCTTTGTACTGCCCTGAATCAGCTCAGCTCATCAATGGTGGACGGCACCTCACCACGCCCCAGCATGCGCTTGAACACCTCGTACACATCAGTACGGCTGCCTTCTTTGCGCAGCGTGTCCTCATCGTTGAGCCAGGCATAAATGATCACTTGCAGGGGGGTGGAGGCAAACATGAAGAACAAACGGTAGCGCTGCGGCAGACCTTTTTTGACGCGCCGCCAATTGCCGTTTTGCCTGCCCAGGGTGTGCCCCAGCTGAAATACCATGTCGGCTGGGTTGGCTGGCACCGTCTCAGAAATAGACCGGTACACCGATGCCAGCAACTTGGTCTTGGGGTGCTGCTTGTAACCTTCGGGGTCGCTTTGGGCCAAACTGGCCACGTCTTGCGTCAAAGCCTTCAGCCGCTGGGCAAAGGGCCTGAACTGAAACAGGTTCCATCCGCTTTTCTGCATCAATCTGGCTCCACACCTTCCACCAGGGCGGCAATTTGCGCCAGCTCTGCCTCATCCATCGGCTCAACCAACTCAGGGTGTTCAGTCATCTGACGTTCCAGAAAATGCAGAAACGCCTGCATTACTGGGTTGCTCTCATCATCCACGGCATTCGCAGGCGATGCCTCGGCAGACAGCACCGACACCAGCATTTGCCCAGGCCCCAGCACCGTGGCCTTGACCTCACCAAAAAACTCGGGATGCGCTTTAAACAAGGCTGCATCAAAGCGAATTCCGTTGGAATTCCCAATGGGCGTGCTTTTGCCACTAAAGGTCTGAAGGTTCATGTGCGGCTCCGTACATACAAATGAGACTACATTGTAGAAAGTTCTTGAAATTTTTGGTGGCCAGTTCAGTAAATTAGATTTGACGCCTTCATACCCGCCTTGGGTCAAATTTGAATCGGCGCGGACAGGTGAGAAGAATTGAGAACCGCCATGGCGTTGAAATCTGGCCTTGGGAGCGCGCCGGACTTTTCTGAATGCGTCCCCGGTTGAAGGATCCATCCACAATGGCGCTAATGCCCTTCTAGCAACCATTGCCGCGCAGAAGTAAGCTGTGATTCGCCGCTTGTCATTCCTGACAGCGATCGGATCAATCAGACTGCCTACTCGGAAGTTGTTGATGCATGAAACTGTTAGCAGCGTGTTATGCTGTTGCCAGTCATCTGCTTGCAGAGCGGTGACGGTTTTCGAGTAGCCCGTTTCTGAAAGAAACGAGTAGCAGGTGGGGGTCCGGGGGAGGAGATCGATGGCCAGACAGCTTGTGGATAACTCAGTGCTCTCGCATTGGCGAGCGATGGACGCTGTGCGGGTTCTGACCCGTCTGGCTGACCACGCCAAGGAAGATGTCAGCTTTACGCCAAACACCGCACTGATGACAACGCGTTGGCACGTCCGATTCGGCGCTCGTGAATTCGAGTTGCTTTGCAACGGCCCAAAGTTCTTTGACACTCGTGCCGGCACCGGTGGAGGCGGCGCTATTGACCTGGTCATGCACTGCCTGTGCCTCGACTTCAAGGCAGCTGTCCAGTATCTGCAGAAGAAGAACCTGTGAGGCTTGTTTTTGCTACCGACGATCTGGTGCGGGCAGGTCGTTCATTCAAAGGATTTCCGCTACTGCTCGATAACGACTGCTGGCCGCTGGAGCCTGCGCAAGCATTTCTATGGGAGACGCTCGCCGGAACCGGTGCCGTCAGCAGCAAGCTCACCTGGGAGCACTACGGGCGCTGGCTTTATGATTTTTTCGCTTTTCTCAACGCTAACAGCTTGCAATGGAATGAACCTGCCAAACCCACTGGGTTTGGCGTCGTTGCCCGCTACCGCGACTGGTCCCTTGGTCAGTTGCGTCTTAAACCCACCACGGTCAATCAGCGGCTCAGTCTGGTCGTGCGCTTTTACGAATGGGCAAAGCGAAACGGACACATTGATCATGTGCCCTTTGCCTACCGCGAAGTGCAAAGGGGCCAGCCACTGGGCTTTCTCGCGCATGTGGCCGACAGCAGTTCGGTCACGGCCAGACCCGATGTCAAGGTTCGCGAACACCTGTCCCCGCCGAAGTTTCTCACCGACGAACAGGTCCGTATTTGCCGTGAGGCGCGCTTGAGCGACAGCCAGCGGCTGCTGTTTGATCTCATGGCTCGAACCGGGCTGCGCTCCTGCGAGGCGCGCACATTTCCGCTGAAATACGTCTTTAATCCCCGACTGCGCAAAGACCTGAAGCCCGGCCAGATATTGCGGGTCGACCTTAACCCCACCGACATGGAGCTCAAATACAGCAAGCCCCGTAGCATCGACATTCCATGGTCCTTGATGGAAGACATGAACGCGTATGCCGTTCACCGTCGTCAGGGTTTGAAACGCACAGAAATGACAGACACAGGCGTCCTTATTCTCAACGAAATTGGCAACCCATATAGCCGCACTGGTGTGGTTGCAGTCATGAAGGGGATTGAGCGACGGGTCGGATTTCATGTGCGTGCGCACATGCTGCGCCACACCTACGGCACCTATACGCTACGAACACTGCGAAAAAGCGCATCGTTTACCGGTGAGCCACTGCTGTACGTGCGCGACCGCATGGGGCACAGCGATGTACAGACCACAGCCGTCTACCTGCACCTGATCAACCAGCTTGAGGCGCAACTGGTCCTGGCTCATGAGGATCACGTCGATCAGTTGTTTGCCAAGGCGGCGGGGGCAGACTGATGCATCGTCGAAAAAACTATCAACTGGAGCCAGCTGTCGGGGCATCCGGCCCAACCGATCCGGCCACCACCGGCACGGCATCGCCCCCAACGGCATGTATCGACATCGGAGAGGCGACCGGTCAAAGACGCAACGGCAGCAACGTTCGTCAACTCGACCTGAGCAAATGGCTTGGGCACGGGGTTGATCCCTGGGTTTATGCCTGTACTGACATCCTGCGCTATCTCTTGCAGCGGGGTGACCGGCAGATCGCCACCATTGTGAATTACGGCTACTCAGGGGTGCCGAAATTTCTCGAGTTTCTCAGCACACAGCGCCATACCGAATGCCCACACACACCTGCCGACCTGCAGTCGCAGCATCTGGTGAAGTTCGTCGCCTGGATCAAGTTGCAGTACCCCGAACGCTCGACGGCCAAATCAGTCTACAGCGGTCTACGGGCTGTGCTTCTGGCGATGATCGCGCGCGGCCTCATCCGCGCAGATCGCGCCCATTTTTTTCCTGCGCGCCCCTTTCCGAATTCCGACTCCACCAAGATGGGCGCAACACCTCTGTCCATAGCCGAAAAGGAACGCATGGCTTGCGCGTTGCGGCAAGACATCATTGCACTTCACCACGGGCAGTATGACCAGGCGATGTCCCAAGCGCTGACGGTCTATCTGCTGGCAGTCGCGCTGCGAACAGGCGGCAACACCACGCCCTTGCTTGAAATGACCCGCGACAGCCTGAAGCCGCATCTCTTGCCTAACATGATGCGCATTGACCTAGTCAAGCACCGTAGTGCCACCACACAGGTCCATGCCTTGCGGCGTCTCGAGTCACTTGGCGAAAGTCTGACGGTGCCAATGGATGGTGTCGCCATTTTGAACAAAGTCATTGCCCTGACCGAACCATTGCGCGCGCAGGCGCCACCGCATCTCTGCAAAATGCTATGGCTGTTTCAGATCGAGGCACCAATCCTGAGGGGAAAGATCGCGATTCTGAGGAGTCAGCTGCTGTTTCGCAACATCAAGCAATGGGTTAAACGCCACCGCCTGCTTGGCGACGATGGCCAAGCCCTGGAGCTAACGCTTGGCCGCTTGCGCAAGAGCAGGGCACACGAACTCTGGGTTCGCTCTGACGGTGACCTGATTGCCGTGGCCGGTCTGATGGGAAACCGCCCGCGCGTGGCTGACCGACACTACCTGTCAATGACCGATGCAATCCGTGCCGAAGGTGCTGCCTTCATTGGCGAAGTGCTCACCGACACCCTGCGTGGCCCGCATGATGCAAGTGTCAAGCTTGAAAACACGCCCGTGGGGCGCTGCAAAGACCCACTGCACGGCGACAAGGCGCCAGGCGATGGGCAGCACCTGTGTGATCAGTTCGTTCACTGTCTGGGCTGCCGTAGCTACGCGATCGTCGGCAGCCTTCCCGACCTGCACCGCCTTTACTCGTTTCAAGAGTTTCTTCAGGCAGAAGTCGACTACTTTCCAAAAGGCAACGAATATGACGACTGGCGTGCCCACCGCCAACGGCTGATTGATCTGATCGACCACTTTACGACCCAGCATTTCCCGGCCGCTTTAATCAGCCAAGCCAAGGCGCTGGCCGAAGACGAGCCCCATCGATTCTGGGCTCTGCAAATCGAAGTCATGCAGCGGTCGAAGGCGGGATATGCACTCTGATCTTTTACACAAGCTGCCTGCATGGGATCTGCTGGCCAGTCAACCCCTCAGCGCCGGCCAAGCACAAGCGGGGCAACGTGATCAGATCGTCATCAGCGCCCAAATCGATGACGTCGGCAATGAACATGTGCTAAGCCGCTATGGCGATGCGGTATGGGATTTACGCCCCTTCATCGACCAACCTGGGGCCGGGGAAGGCAGTAAATTCGTTCGCTGGCCAGCGGATAGATCAACAGACATGGTGGCCGACTGCAAGGCGGTGCTTTACGCCTGGGCACGCCGGGGTCGGCCGGGCATGAACCCACCACACTGGATCACTGTCAAAGGGGTTGCTGTCGCCAGTTGCCTGCCCTTGATGCGCTGGCTGCAACGCTTGGGCGTGAGCCGATTCGACCAGGTACAGCCGCTACACATCAGCAACTACCGTCACCATTGTCAGCACGAGCGTCGGCTTAGCCCTTGGGGAGTCTTCAATCGCCTGAATTTCGTCGATCTACTGTGGGCATTCAGAACCGAAGCGGCCTTTGGGCTGACGTTTAATCCGTGGGGCACGTCAACCCTGATGGCCGTGTGCGGCATCACCGGAAATGCCAGCGCAAGCAATGCCAGCTCAGGCGGTACCGCAAAAACCCCGCTCATTCCGCCCGACATTCAAACCGCAATCTTCAGGCATTGCGAAACGGTCATGGCGCAGGCCCCAGCGCTGCTAGATGCCCGTGATCAGGGCGCTATGCGCCCGACTGCACCACCGCTGTTGGCGCTGCGTGCCGCTGCGCTGTATCTTGTATCAATCACCACCGGCATGCGCAACGATGAAGTCCTGGGCCTGAAAAACGGTGCTTGGCGCAGCGAAGTACGCGGCGGCACCACCTATCACTGGGTCCGCAGCATTGAGCACAAAACCAAAAAGGGCTCCGTCGAATACCTGTGCCCCGCACTCACGCACGAAGTGCTTGCAACCTTGCAACGATTCGCCGAGCCCCTACAGATGCAGTTGGACACCGAAATCCAGTCTTTGCAACATACCGCACCCACGCCTGAGGGTTTGGCCCGCCTCGCTCAGGCTCGGGCTGATCGAAATCGCCTCTTTCTGGGCGTGTCTCAGTCCAATCACAACCGCGTTCGGGTGCTCACCACTGCCGTTTGTGGCAGCGCCATGGCCGACCTGGCGAATGCTGCCGGCACAAGCTGGAAACTCACGCCCCACCAAACCCGGCGGACGTACGCGCGCCTGTTTGTCGAGTCCCGCATGGGGCGCACATCGCTGATTTTTTTGAAAGAGCAGTTCAAGCACAGCAGCATGAGCATGACCCAGCTTTACGCATCTAATCCTCAGCAAGACCGCGCCTTATTTGACGACATCCTCTCCGAACTTACTGCATACAAGGGTGAGTTACTAGATGCCTGGACCGGCACCGCAGCTCTGAGCGGCGGAGCAGGCCACAAGATCGTCGCACTGCGGGCCACAGCCCACCGTGACCGAAAATCCTTGCTCAACAGCGCCGCCGAACAGATACATATTCGCGCCACTGGCCATGGCTGGTGCCTGGCGCAGGACGAAGGATGTGGCGGCGCCGGCCTGTACGAGGCCACGCGATGCGTGGACTGCAAAAATGCCGTTATCGACGACAACTTTGCTGACACCTGGCTAGGCATCCATGAGCAGCAGCTTGAATTGCTCAGTCTCGATGATGTCGGCCCGGCGGTACAGCAACGTGCCCGCCGGGATGCCGAGCGCAGCGCCACCGTTCTGGCCGACTTGGGTATTGCACCCCCGAAAGATGAACCAGCATGACCAACCACGCCACCAAACCTGACCGCCGCGCTGCGCTGATGACCGCCTTGCAGGCCATGCAGAGTGACGAGCAGAAGATCAGCATTAGCGCCGTGGCGCGCAAGGCAGGAGTGACGCCAGCCCTGATCCATAACACCTACCCCGAAGTAGCCGAGCAGATTCGAAAACTCACTGGACGTGAGCCCACTGCCATACGCAGTAAAGAGGCCGAAACCCTGTTGGCATTGCAAGCGACCAACAAGCGCCTACAGCAAGAAAATATTCAACTCAACGCAGATGTGGCGCGGCTTGCCTCCATTGTGCAAACCCTCAACGACGAAATCGCCAAGTTACGGGCAGTTGGCACTGGCAAGGTGTTTGAACTGGTCAGGCAATGACTTCCAAGCCTTTTTTCTGTATCACGGTCAGAAGGCGCAACGCGGGGCCGCCCGGCTTTTTAATGCCACGCTCCCAATCGGAAACGAGGTTCTTCGATACGTTCAAGTAGCGGGCAAACACGGGCTGCGAGATATGCTCATGCAGCCGGATCGCCCTGATCTCATCAGGGGCCAGCACCTGCACTGGCGTCAGGCAGGCTTCGTCAAATTCGCGCATCGTCTGCTTGTCGATTGCACCAATCTCATGCAGACCCTCCATTGTTTCGTGGATGGCCGCAAAAGCATCACTACGGTATTTTTTAGTCATCTTTGGAAACCTCCTCAAACTGGCCATTTGCAATAAGCAAACAAATTTGCTCGTCCGTCAAAGCCAATGTGATCTTGGCCGCTTTCTTAAACTGATCTTCCTCATCATTTCGGATGTTGCCCTGCGCATTCTTAGGAAAGCCAAAGACAAAAAACGCCTTGTCGTCTTTACGGTAGATCACAATGCTGCGGTAGCCGCTAGACTTGCCCGCACCTGGGCGTGAAATGCGTTGCTTGATGACGCCGCCACCGAGATCAGCATCGATCAAGCCCTTATTTGCACGCTCCACGGCTTCCCAGAGCGACTCAGCCGAGATCTTCTCTTTGCGGGCAAAGCGCCCAAACCATGCATTCCTGAAAACTCGCAAATCAGACTCCCCAGACTCTTCAAAAACTGTCTCATGATATCACACTGAGTGTTACTAAAAGCACCAATTGATTTCGCAGGAACTGCATTTGCAACCATGGCTTTTGTTGAAGGTTTTCAAAATAACTGTTATCGCAGTACATAAAAGAGGCTGACAATCAGACTGGCGGTCTCGGTCAAAACGCGGGAGAGTTCAATTCCTTTTAACTACAAGGAATTCATCATGGAAGAATCGTCCAACAAGTCCCACCACGAACCGTGGAACAAGGGCAAACTCGTGGGCCAGAAGGCGCCATTCAAGCTGAAAGATATCTGGGCCATCCGGGTGCGATTGCAACTCGAACATCGAGTCCGGGAACTGGCTATGTTCGACTTGGGACTCGACAGCAAGCTGCGGGCTTGCGATCTGGTCAAACTCAAGGTTCGCGACATCTGTCACGGCGACCGGGTGGCAGCCCGCGCCATCATCATGCAGCAAAAAACCGCCCGGCCGGTGCAATTCGAGATTACCGAGCCAACACGGGAAGCGGTAAGTACCTGGATCAAGGATGCCGAACTGCGATCAGAAGACTTCCTGTTCCCAAGTCGAATACACCATTCCCCGCATCTAGGAACCCGTCAGTACGCTCGGATCGTCGATAACTGGGTGCAGCAGATTGGTTTGGACCCGTCAGCATACGGAACACATTCCATGAGGCGTACCAAGGCATCTCTTATCTACCGACGCACCAAAAACCTGCGTGCCGTACAACTTTTACTTGGCCATGCCAAAATTGAAAGTACGGTTCGCTACCTGGGAATCGAAGTTGATGACGCGCTGGAAATGGCTGAGGATACCGAAGTTTGACGTAATCGAAACCTCTCACGACCGGCGACCAAAATTGGCATTGCGCGTGAAAAGCTTGGCTGTTTCGGGCGAGCGCCAGATTTGATGTCCTGAGGCGGGCTGCGCGTCGCCGGTCTTCATAGCTCAATGCATACCAGACCAGGTGGCGGCAGTTCAATCGGGTGCATCATTTAGAGCCGCAGCTGGTTATCAGCTTTGAATTAGACAGTTCGGGGTGTGAAATCAGGATCGGCCAAGGTAATCTGCCTCCCAAGACTTCCATCTATCTGTCCCAACTGTAAGCGGGTGTCCACGAAGGGCTGCTCTCTGGTGGTCCAGTCCAACTCCAGTTAAAAATCGATCCTGGCGAGCCGCTTCGTGCCCTTATGCATAGCACCCAGTTATGAATATCGCTGCGCTTGAGCCTGCCGATGCCATTGAGAACGGGCGCTCGGCATGCTCATTTGGTCTGCATAATTCAAAG
>Ga0214249_1000129_pt1 | contig 39758 bp, 45 predicted proteins | sample TroBogypolimnion_17_FD_153087 | JGI IMG/M metagenome (GOLD analysis project Ga0214249, IMG submission 153087) | Freshwater microbial communities from Trout Bog Lake, WI - 23JUN2009 hypolimnion | ecosystem: Environmental > Aquatic > Freshwater > Lake > Hypolimnion/Profundal zone | place: Trout... | reverse complement strand
CCGGCCTGCCCCGGCCTGCCCCGGCCTGCCCCGGCCTGCCCCGGCCTGCCCCGGCCTGCCCCGGCCTGCCCCGGCCTGCCCCGGCCCCGCGGGGATGAGTGCGCCAGGTACGGGCAAGGAAGAAAAACGCCAAGCCCTATATTGCGGAAGCCAGCGCCAGCCCAACATTCGCAAAGTGTGCTATATTTTTTTATTTCCGTTTAGCCGAAAATCACTCAGGAATTTTTTATGACCCAAGCCCCCCTCCCCCCTAAATTCTGCTTGCCTGCCAAGCCTGACCACTGGTGTGACCGGTGCCGCATCAACTTGATAGGCCTCCCCCTGCCTAGGGAAAAGTACCACTTGGAAACCCCAACCGATTCAACCTGCCACCCCTGCAACTTTGTGCCGCGTGAGCACTCCAAGGGTGAATTGAGAGGTCCGGTATGAACTTCAAAGCTGCACGCGTGGCATCAGGTCTTACACAAGAAGCTGCCGGGGCGTTGATTGGGGGCACGCGCCGAGCGGTGCAGGAGTGGGAAGGGGGGCGTCGTAACTGTCCCCCTGCCAAGCTGGCTCTATTTATGATGCTAACCGCAAGTGCCGCGCCGCATCAATCTGGTCCTCTGAATACTTCCGGGCCACGTCCGCACCCTTCAACCCCTCCGCTGGGTGACCCGGCATAATCCACAGGCGGGGCTTGCATCCGTCCGGGCTCACCGGGTTGTGCACCTGCCCCTTGTGGATGCCGGGGTGAGGGAAGTATCCCAACTCCAGCATCAAGTCCCCGCGCTTGTTGCGTGGGTACCGGCTCTCCAAGTTGAGCCCCTTGATGAGCGTGTCCAGAAAATGGCTCGACACCCAGCCGTTGCGGAATCCCACCTGCTCCTGCTCGATCATCTCGATTATTTCCTGCTCCAGCCGTCCGGCGCTGGCCTGCACTGCCTCATCCGTGCTGCTGGTCTGCGGTGCCCTGTGGCAGTCGCCAGCGGGGTTTAGCTCGGCCGGTATGGCGTACCCCCGCAGATAGTCGGTAACGATGGCATAGCCGTCGCGTTTGAGCCAGTTGTAAAGCTCGGGAAAGTAATTGCCGCCCATGCCAGCCTTGATAATGTCCTCAACGCTTTGCTGGGCCGTGTAGAAGATAGCAAAGCGCCGGTCGTCCTTGGTCTTGCGCACGCCGTCTTTATGGTTGCTGTTGAGCATGAAGTTAGCGCATATCATTCGACTCGACTTGTTGGCCCCCTTGCCCTCCACCTCCAGCCAGTCGTTGGTAATCATCGGCTTCAAGGCCTCCAAAATCTCGCTCTGGTTTTCGGCCACGTAAATGTCCTCCACAGCGATAAATATCCGGTCTGCAATCCAGTCGTTGAACCGGGATGCAAGCTCGTGGGGCTTTGGCGTGTGGCAGTGCGCGCGCCCGATGGCCTCGGTGACACAGCGCGAGAGCAAAGTCTTGCCGTTACCTGGCGCGCCCTGAATGAGCGGTGCCCACTGGAATTTGACGCCGGGGTACTGCACCACGGCCGCCATGTAGGCCAGAATAATCTCCCGGTCGCGCGCTACGGGCAGTATCTTTTGCAGGTGGTCAAGGAATGGCCGGGGGTTGCCCTTTTTGCTCGGGGTCTTGATGGGCACGTAGCTGTTGACGTAGGTGAGGTTGCCCTCCTCCCATATCTCGCCCGGACCCTTGCGTGGGTCAAACTCGCAGGCGTTGGCCTTGGGAAAGCGCACGTCACGGCTTTGCAGGAAGGCCTCCCATGCGGTTTTGGCAGGCTTGCCCTGATTGCGGTCCAGCGTATAGGTAAAGCCCCCGCACATCGCATTGAACCGGCCCTCGTTGAGGCTGTGGCCGCCCGGCATGAGTATGGTGTGGGTGCTCATAACGTAGGTACACCCGGCAAACATCACTTTCATATCCTCGGGCTGTAGCCAAGTTTCCCCCACCACGTCGCGCACGCCCGTGGCAGGCTTGGGCGCTTCCATCTCTTTGTCCTTGCACACATCATTCTGCTGGCCGATGGCCCCCAGCACCGTGCGTTCGATGTAGCTGCCGTGCTCGGTCCACTTGGCGCGCTTCAAGGCGCTGCGGTTCATGAGCGTGGCAATGCGCTGGCAATCCTTGCCGGTCCAGAATGCGAGGTGCTGCGCCAGCGCCGCGTCCGCGCTCGATGCGTCGTAGCCGCGATTGGCATCCGGGTAGGCCTTGCACAGGGCCGCAAAGTCCGCATCCCACAGTTGCTGGAATGAGGCCTTGCCACCAAAGGCCCCGGCCGCGCTCTTGCTGTTGCAGGCGCGCCGGATAAGGTCGTCGTCATCCACAGGGCCGCGCCACTCGGGCACCGGGTAGGTGGTCCAGCCCACCATGATTGGGTCCACCTCGACACCAGCAAAATACTTGGGGATGATGGCCGCAAGTGCCGCGCTGTGGTCGGTCATGGCGTTACCAACGGCTCCACTGCCAAGCGCTACAAAGCGGCCCGAGTGGTAAAACTCCAGCCCCAGCGCGCTATTTTTGGTCTTGTGCTTGGGCACTTGGCCCACGCCGAACATGTGCAGGCCAGTGCCACTGATGGACACCTCGCACGCAGCGCCAGCAAGGGAGGTGCACAACTCCATTGCAAGGGGTGACCATCCGCCAGGTGTGGTCGGAGTGCCTGCGAGGAGGCAATTGTCAATGTCGAGAAACCAGAATGGGTCAGCCTCGGTGAATACAAAGCCCACAGGGCCGTGCGCGGCCGCCGTGGCATAGTCGGTCCAGATGGCCGGGTCGTGCGCGTTGGCGGGGTGCCCTGTGCGCCAGTCGGTGGGTATTTTGTCGGTCTTGCCGGGGCGGCTGCTCGGGCGCGTGGCGTAGGTGATAAATTGGCGGTGGGCCTCAAAGGGCTGGAGGGCGGTGGGTAGACTCACATCACACTCCCGATAAAGGCTTGGGCTGCTTGCGCAACGATGGCATTACCGTAGGCGCGCAGGCGTCCCACTCGGCCGGTAGCCCCATGAGCCAACGGGAATGTGCCGGGTTCAACTGGCCGCCACTTTCCATCCCGGCAGAGGAGCCAGTCAGCAGCTCCCCAGTGGCCGTTAGTCGGGCTGGTCGGTCCAAGTTCTGACAGGTCAACGCTTCGCCCCACAGCTTCAGGTATTTCTTGCCATTGGTTATCCCGTAACGACCCATCGTTTCGGTTGCTTTCGGCGTCTGCCAGCCCGCTAAAGTCGCATCCTTGGGCAAGTCCTTGCCCTGACAACCCTCGGTGTAGGTGCTCCCGCACTTCGGGTCGGTCGCTCTCGGTGTGCCCCATCCCGCAAGCCACGCCTGTCTGCCCACCGTGTCGTCCCGTATCACTCCGTCCTTGCGCACCATCGACGCCTCCAAGTCGCCCGAATCCTTGTGGTCGCGCGTCGTGGGTGTTGCCCACGACGCCATTGCTGCCGCATGATTGATGGTCACTTGTACTTTTGACCCATTGGGTCGTTTCGTAGCCATCAAGTCCGCAGGTGTTCGACCTCCGCTCGCAGCATGTGCGTCTGGCGTGGGCCATCCCGCCAAGGGAACGATCTCGGTCAAGTACCCGCTGGCCCGGTTGGTCGCCACCCTCGACGGCCGCAACCCGTCCCTGTCGATCATATCCATCGTGTTTGGCGTGGGCCACCCAGTATGTTCTGTCTCGGATGTGCGGAGCACCGACGCTCGCAGCCGGGAACGCAACCGCCCCGAAGGCATAACCCATTGCTTCCACGTCAGCTTGTACAAGGTCGAGCCAAGGTGCAGCGTCTTTAGAAGCAACCTGTTCTCCAAGGACGCTTGGAGGTCGGCACTGGAGGATGAGATGGTTGAATGCAGGCCACAGATGCCGCTCGTCAGCAAACCCATCGCCTTTGCCTGCCGCGCTGAAAGGTTGGCAGGGGCAAGAGCCTGTCCATACTCGTCTATCGTCAGGCCACCCAGCGAGTCGTAGCGCTCGGCTCCAGACTCCGATACCGGCAAAGAAGTGGCACTGTGTAAATTCGCGCAAGTCGTCTGGTTTAACATCCTCAATACTCCGTTCGTCAACAATGCCGTCAGCGATGTGACCGGCTTTAATCAGGTTGCGCAACCATTGGGCTGCGAAGGGGTCGATCTCGTTGTAGTAGGCGGCCATCGTTACATCTCCGCTCCGTCAATTTGCATACCCAACTCACGGGCGATGTGGTGCTCAAGACGTGCGCCCCTACTGCTGGCCCATCCGGGCAACAAGTGCAACGCTTGGCAGTCCATTAGCAAGCGAATGTCTTTGCGTAAATAGAAGTCCCACGATTGGTTTGGCACCTCGTCATGCTCTGCCGGATTGCAAACATCAAACCCTTGCGCCCGTAGTTCTTTGGCTTTGGCGTGAAAGGCTGGAAAGTTTAGTTTAGGGTGACCTGTCATTGGTCCAGACACATAGATTCTCATGCCAGCAGCGCATCCAATGCGTCACGCTTGGCCTTTGGTCCAGCCTCGTGGGCATTGGGGTCACCAGCGGCCAGCCCCTGCGCCAGCACCGTGTGGTTGCCACGGGCCACGGCCGCACGCATCACGGCGCGCCGCAGTGCAGGCATGGTGCCAAAGTATTTGCTTATCAGGCCGGTGCTGCACTTGGCCTCGATGGCGATGGCATCCCGGCTCATGCGGGTGTAGCCGTCCCGTGCTGCCACTATCAGCGCCGCGCTCATAAGCACCTCGCGCTCGTGGATGGGTTTGCGTCCTGCGCGGCCCGTATTTGCTTTGCTCATATTTGTCCAGTAGAAAAAGTGGCGTATCCGCCTGCCAATAAAACAAGCTCGGCCCACCGTGCCTGCGCTCTCTCGTGCTCGTCAGTCATCGAGGGTCGCCACCCCTCGTGCTTGCACTCAATGCTCACAAATTGTCCGATGACTTGGCCCACCATTTCGGGGGTGATGACCACAGGGCGGATGCCTATCAGGTCAGCGGACTTTACACTTTGGTTTACAGCCTTGGAATCGTTGGCGAGCCCGTAGCGCACCGGCACGCCTCGCGCGTCGAGTAGCACACCCACGTTGTTGCGCCACAGCCTCCAGCCCCGGCGCGCGGCCTCCAGCCGGACCATGCTTTGTACGCTTGCCTCGTTCATAGTCTCTCCATAAGTTCGCGCGCCTCACGCGCATTGAGGGTTTGGGCGGTCGCAACGTCCACCCCATATTTCAGGAAGAATCGGCGTTGCGCCATCGGTATCGTGTCACCTGCCGCTGTGGCCGCCCCACCCCACATTGCCATGCGGTTGCGTAGCTCGGCCTGAGCCTCGGCCTTTTCGCGGTGGTGTTTTTTGAGCGTGGCCTGAATCATGGAGTCAGGATGCCAAGCCGGGGGACTATCAATACTGCCACGTAGCCGCTCAAGAGCATCAAAAGTAAGCTCAGACAGGTCACCATCAACAAACTCCGGGGCACTGCGACCGGCAGGCTCCGCATAAAATCCACAGTACGGGCAAGTCGTGTAAACCCTCTCATACGCAGACGTGCACTGAGGGCAAGTGCGGGTAGGAATAATCGAAGCTGTATCGTTTTTGCTACGACGCTCACGGCGATCAAGAGTCCAAGAGCGAGGAGCATCAGGCAGGCCGTGGCGATGCACATTGCCAACATGGTCGATGATGAGAGCATACTTTTTCCCTTCCAGCGGACGCAGCGCGCGCCCAAATTGTTGAGCGTACAGGCCGTAGCTTTGCGTGGGCCGCGCCATGCTGACCACCTCGATAGCGGGGAGGTCAAAGCCCTCGCCAAAGAGGTCCACGTTGACCAGTTGCAGCACCTCCCTGTTGCGGAACCGGCGCAAGATGCTGGCGCGCAGGGCATCCGGCGTTGTGGCGCTCACCACCTCGGCCATCACCCCGGCGTCACGGTAGGCTTTGGCAATATCACCGGCCGCCTCAACGTCCACAGCAAAGGTCACGCCGAGCTTGCCTGGGGCGATGCGCTGGTAGTGCGTCACCACGTCGCCAACGATGTGCGACTTGTGCACGGCGGCCGCCAGCTTGGGAGGGGAAAAGTCGCCCGAGGCACTGAGCGGCACGTCGCGCAAGTCGAGGTCGGATGGGGGCGCAAAGATGCGGTACTCAGTGAGCCTGCCCTTGGCGATCAACTCACGCATGGTCGGTCCCACCACCATGTAATCCATCAAGCCATCGGTGTGCCGCCCGAGGCCCTGCCCGTCAGCACGCACAGGTGTGGCCGTCACGGCGAGGCCCCGAGCGTTGGGAAATAGCGTTATGGCCTTGCCCCACTTGTTGTCAGCCAGCACATGGTGCCCCTCGTCAGTGACAACGAGGGTGACTTGCTGGAGCCACGGGTCATTCTGGTTGTGCCGGATGAGGGTATCCACACCGGCCACTGCAACCTTGCTCATGGGGTCGATGTAATTGCGCTTCAATTCCGCCAGGTGCGCGGTGGTGCAGATGCGCGCCACGGATGCGGGGCCGATGATGCGATGGCGCAAACCGTTGCGAGCGAGCGCCATGCTAATCTGGCTCACAAGCTCTTGCCGGTGGGCGATGGCAACTGACGGACCTACGTTGTTTGCGATCACGTCAGAGAAAACCACCGTCTTGCCGCCCCCGGTGGGCAGCACGGCCATCACGTCGCGCATACCCAACTGCCAAGCTACATAAACTTGGTCGCGGACTTGCTGCTGGTAGTCGTAGAGTGCGATCATTTAGCGGTAGTAGGTAACGCCGTCATTGCACAGGTAGCCCGTCTTTTCCCCCGTGCTACCAATCCCAACTTTTCCATCGGTGCCAACGACTGTCACCCATGAGCTACTGACGTGCGCCACAACCTTGCAATCGTGGCTCGCCTTAAATTCGGCCCAATTGTTGTGGTCGATGATTGCGCAGACCGTCAGCGCTATGACCAGCAAGACGATGCCGGGTATGAACCAGTCCTCAATGTCCATGATCTGTACCTCAGTAAAAATAATTGGTGACAAGGCCGTCATTATGTCCTAGAATTCAACCGCGTCAAGCAAATTTATCAACCCCGAAGGAGTAATTATGGGAATCCGGATTGAGGTCACTGACCTCGAAAATACTGAGCGAAGTGCGCTCATCAAGGCAGCCAAATTTATGCTGGAGTTCGCTGGCTACAGAGTTGAGGCAACCACTCCAGCACCAGCCCCCGTGGCCGCCGCGCCAGCACAGCATGTGTGGCCCGAGGACTTGCCTGCCGACAATGGCCTGCCGGTGCAGGATGCCGAGCCCAAGGCGTCCAACGTCTTTGCAATGCCCGTGCCTACGCCTCCAGCGCCAGCCCCTGTGGCCGCCGCGCCGGTCGCGCCACCTCCCCCGCCACAAGCCCCCGGCATCGAGGTTGACGCCAACGGCATGCCGTGGGACAACCGCATTCACAGTGGTAGCCGCGCCAAGGTAGCCGATGGCTCATGGCGTCAAAAGCGCAACCTCGACCCAAACGTGCTGGCGCAGGTGGAGGGCGAGTTGCGCACGACGATGGGCTTGCCTACTCCTGCACCGACTACCACTGTGCCGGTGACTGCGGCGACCCCCACTGTTCCGGCCACTCCTGAGTCAGCCTTCATTGCCGCCGTGGTTCCGCCACCCCCTGCCGCAGCAGTGCCGGTGCCGCCCCCTTTTGTGCCCAATGCGGAGCCTATTGCGGCCCCGGCCGTCATTACACCGCCCCCACCTACTGCCCCGGCTGGTGCTGTGACGACTGCATCCCCTACTAGCCCCGTCACCTTCCCCATGTTGATGCAAAAGATCACGCAGGCGTTCACAGCCAAGACCCTTGACCAGCCGACTATCCAAGCCGCCTGCCAAGCCGTTGGCCTGCCGTCCCTGCCGATGCTCGCATCACGCCCAGACCTCGTGGCCCAAGTCGCAACCATCCTCGGGATTGCACTGTAATGGAACACGCACTCCTACCCCCATCGAGTGCGTCACGCTGGGTACCATGCCCCGGCTCGGTGACGCTGGAGGCGATGTTCCCCGAGAACGATGCCGACAAAGAAAAAGCGGCCGAGGGCGATATGGCCCACCTTGTCTGCCACACCATGCTTGCCGGTAAGCCCCTGCCGGACGGCGCGACCGATGAGATGGTTGAGGGTGCCGAGATGTACTGCGAGGACATTGAAACTGTCGTCAAGGCTTCCGGCCCCGGCGTTCGTCCCAACATCGAGTACCGCCTCGACAAGACCAATCGGATGCTGTTCGACCCCAACAATTGGGGCACGCCGGACTGCACTGTGAATGCCATTCCGCACAACAAGTTTTACGCTTGGGATTACAAGTTTGGGCACCGCTACGTTGACGTGTTTGAAAACCTCCAACTCATCAACTACACCATCCTGAGCCTGTGCAATGATTTGAGCGGCAAGATACCCGAGGGCATCGAGTGCCACCTGCGCATCGTCCAGCCGCGCAGCTACCACCCTGACGGTCCCATCCGAGAGTGGGTGGTCATGTCCGATGACCTGTGGAGCTACCGTACCGTGCTGGCCGAGTCCGGCAAGATTGCACTGGCCCCCAACCCCCCGTGCAAGACCAATTCGGAATGCCGCGACTGCCGCGCGCGCCACGCCTGCCCAACGCTCCAAGCGGCTGGATACCTGGCGGTTGAGGCCTCGGGCAAAGCCATCCCGTTCGACATGCCAGTGGAGGCAGTTGGTCGTGAGTTGGCGTTGATGCAGAAGGCGGCCGAATTGCTCAAGGCGCGCATCGACGGCTTGGAAAACGAGGTGCTGGGCAACATCAAGCGCGGCGTGCCGGTGACCGGATGGATGACCAAACAAGGCACTGGCCGCAAGAAATGGGACAAGCCTCTGGAGGAGATTGTGGCCCTCGGCCAGATGATGGGCGTGGACGTTAGCAAGCCTGACGCCATCACCCCGACACAAGCTATCAAGGCGGGTATACCTGCCGCAGTTGTTGATAGCTATTCGACCGTCCCCCTCGGGGAGGTAAAACTCGTGCGCGACAACGGCGCACAGGCCCGTAAAGTATTTCAAGGACCAGCAAAATGAACCAATTTACAGCAGCCTATTCAGGCGATGCAGGCGGCCCAATCGGGGGCGTATCTCCAGCCAAAGAACAGGCCATAAAGCAGGCTTGCGAGGCCAATCAGGTCGAGCGCCGCAGTGGCCTCGTTCCTCCCAAGCGCGACCGCATTGTGGCGGCATCCACAGCGCTGTTCATTGCCCGTGAGCGCTTCAATGCGCTGGGTACAACCTGCATACCCAATGACCGCGATGCGCGCCTCCAAGGTCAAATCGCCTATGACGTTGCTCGCGCTGAAATGAATCAAGCGCAACGCGACCTCGACTCCCTCACCCGTTAACTCCAAGGAATTATCATGGCTAGAACCAATTTTACGACGCCCGTTGGCCGCTTGCTCATGGGCTCGCTTTACAAGGCCCAAACCACCGATGCCGAGGGCAAGCCTCTGGTCAACAAGTCCGGCCCCAACATCGGCCAGCCTAAGGTGCAATACTTCTTTGCCGTGGGCATCCCCAAGGGCACAGAGCAACACTGGTCGCAGACCGAATGGGGCTCCAAGATTTGGGCCGTTGGGCACGCCGCATTCCCCCAGCAGGCTCAGGGCCGTGCATTCGCATGGAAAGTTGTGGACGGCGACTCGCAAGAGCCCAACCGCACCGGCAAAAAACCGTGCGACCGCGAGGGCTACCGTGGCAATTGGGTGGTCAGCTTCACCAGTGGCTTTGCCCCCAAGATTTACAACAAGGATGGCACTGCCCAAATTGTTGAGCCCGATGCAGTCAAGCTCGGCTACTACGTGCAGGTGAACGGTGACGTTGACGGCAACGGCTCCAGCCAGCAACCCGGCGTCTTTATCAACCACAGCATGGTCGCACTTAGCGCCTACGGCCCCGAGATTGTGGTCGGCCCCGACGCATCCTCTGTGGGCTTCGGTACCGCACCGCTGCCTGCTGGAGCGATGGCCGCACCGGTCGGCGGATTTAACCCTGTGGCCCCGGCCGCCGCTGCACCGCAGGCCTACCAGCCCCCAGCGCCAGCAGCCGCGTACCAGCCGCCCGTGCCTGCCGCAGCCTATGCCCCTCCTGCACCGGCAATGGCCGCACCAGCCCCCAACCCGGCATTCCTCGCTGTGCCACCTGCCCCGGCCATGCCACCCGTGCCCCTCGCTCCCCCAGCACCAGCACCCAAGCAGATGACCGCCAAGGCCGGTGGTGCCACCTATGAGCAAATGATTGCCGCAGGCTGGAATGACACGCTGTTGGTGCAGCACGGGATGATGGTGTAAGACCATGAACACCCGCAGATACCCCCGCACACTCAATGAGGCCTTCGGGCCTTACACGAGCCACGAGTTTGTGGAGCCCCGCCCTCGGTCACACGGGGTATTTGCGTGGCTGTACGCGGTCGCAGCAATCGCTCTAATGGTAATTTGCTTGTGGCACTGAGCGACCGGCTTACCACGGCCATTAACGACGCAATTGCGGTTGAGTAGCGCCATCTCACGCTGTAGCTCAACCGCAAACTCAAACGGGCACTCTCCCAGCGTGACGAGTGGAGATACAAAGCGCATCATTACCGCGCAAAACTATTGGAGCGAGCATCATGCTCAACGCAATCAAACGAGCTTGGCGAACCTTTGACAAATGGTGCGAAAAGTATTTAAGTGCAAATAAGGAAAACCAATGACACACGTATTCAAAAATCGCTTCACCAATGCCGTAATTTATGAAGGTGAATCGGGGTTGACCACACGGCAAACTCTGGAAAAGGCCACCGCTTCCCGTGCGAACCTGTCCAGTGCGGACCTGTCCGGTGCGGACCTGTCCGGTGCGAACCTGTACGGTGCGAACCTGTCCAGTGCGGACCTGTCCCGTGCGAACCTGTCCGGTGCGGACCTGTCCGGTGCGGACCTGTCCGGTGCGAACCTGTACGGTGCGAACCTGTACGGTGCGAACCTGTCCGGTGCGGACCTGTACGGTGCGGACCTGTACGGTGCGAACCTGTCCAGTGCGAACCTGTCCAGTGCGAACCTGTCCAGTGCGAACCTGTCCCGTGCGAAGTTCGATTCTGATAAAGTGCTCATCGGCAAGCGCCCATATTTTGCGATTGGTCCAATAGGTTCTCGTTGCGCAAACGTAACCCTGTGGTTGACCGATAAAGGGCCGATGGTAAAAGCCGGTTGCTTCACTGGCACGCTTGACGAGTTTGTCGTGGCGTGCGAGCGTACCCACGGTGACTCGGACCACGGCAAAGAGTACGCGATGGCGGTTCTTATGTTTGAGGCGCATATCTCGCTTTGGACGCCAGCAGAATGATCGTCCCACCACCACCAATTTGGGTGCTCGACATTGAGTGCTACGTCAACTATTTTCTCGTGCTGGTGCGCAACGTGTACTCGGGCGAGATTATTGTGGTGTACGAACTATTCAACGATGTGGTGACTGAGAGCAACCCGTTGCCGCCAGGTACGCACATCACTTTCAACGGCAACAACTACGACATGGTGATGCTCGCTATCGCCATCAAAGGAGCAACAAATGCTACCCTCAAACTCGCCAGCGATACCATCATCCTGCGCAACCTCAAGCTTTGGGATATGGAAAGAGAGTTCGGATTTGAACGTCTTGCGCTCGACCATATCGACCTTATTGAAGTTGCTCCCGGCACTGCGGGACTTAAAATCTATGGAGGTCGTCTGCACTCACGACGCCTACAAGATTTACCAATCGAACCTAGCGCCGTCATATCACAAGCTGACGTGCCAGTCCTGCGGCTTTACTGTGGAAACGATCTTGTTACCACCATCGACCTCTACAAACGATTGAAGCCTCAGATTGATTTGCGCGAGGAGATGGGCAAAGAGTTTGGCATCGACCTACGCTCCAAGTCCGATGCGCAGATTGCCGAGGCAGTCATCCGCTCCGAGGTGGAGCGTAGGCTCGCGCAACGGGTCTACCGGCAGGATGTGGACTTAACCTATGAGTTCACTTATCACGCGCCAGCATGGGCCTCATTCCAGACGCCGGGGATGCAGCAAATGCTCGCCATCATCGGCCAGCAGACATTCAAGTTGCGCCGCTTCGCCACCAAAGACAATGCGGTGGGCAGCGTGGAGATGCCCCCGGCGCTCGACTCGTTGCGCATCCGCATTGGGCGCGGCGTCTACAAGATGGGTATCGGCGGCCTCCACAGCAATGAGAAATGCACCGTGCACCACGCACGCCCCGGCCTGCGCATCGTGGACCGTGACGTGACCAGCTACTACCCCTCCCTCATCATCAACGCCGGTATCTGCCCACCCAGCTACGGCAACTCGTTTCAGGCGGTCTATCGCTCGCTGCTGGAGCGCCGTGTGGCCGCCAAGCGCGAGGGCAACAAGGTCATCAACGAGGCTTTGAAGATTGTTTTGAATGGGACTTTCGGCAAGCTCGGCAGCATGTACTCGATGATGTACGCGCCTGACCAAATGATTGCCGTGACACTCACCGGTCAGATTGCATTGCTCATGCTCATCGAGAGCTTTGACGTGAACGGGTTTGAGGTGGTTAGCGCCAACACGGACGGCGTGGTCACGCTGGTGCCCGATGACCGACGCGACCTGTTTGAGGCGCTGGTTGCGGCATGGGAGATGACCACAGGTTTCAACACTGAGGAAACGGAATATGCTCATCTCTACAGCAAAGACGTTAACAACTACATCGCGCTCAAGCCTGACGGCGAGCAAAAACTCAAGGGGCTATACGCGCCGGTCGGGTTGTCGAAAAACGTCACCAACGCCATTTGCGTCAAAGCGGTGCTGGATTATTTGTCGCTGGGTGTGCCGATACAAAATACCATCTATGGGTGCACCGACATACGCCAATTCCTCACGATTCGCCAAGTAAACGACGGGGCTATTTATGGTGAGTCGTACTTGGGGAAAGCTGTGCGCTGGTATTACGCCGCAGGTGAGACTCGCCACATCGCTTACAAGACTAACGGCAATAAAGTCGCCCGATCGGAAGGCGCGCGGCCGTTGATGGAATTGCCCGATGGCATCCCCGCCGACATTGACTATCAGTGGTACATCAACGAGGCCGTGAGCATCTTGGGGGACGTGGGTGGTTAAGCTCTACACGACTGATGACATGGAGGGGGCAGCGCGCCAGCTTGTGGCTACCAATCGCAACGTCATCATCTACATGCAGCACCGCTCGGCACGGCCAATCCGGATGCGAATGAACAAGCTCAAGGATTTGTCCATCGAGTTGTGCAAGGCGTGGCAGCCGATGGCAGCCGGTGTAATCGAGCGCTGGAGTGTCAAAGGGGGCCTGATGGTGTACCGGCCCCACCCCAACAGTTTGAAGGCCGTGATGCCCCCATCCGACGCCATGCTGTTCATTGAAGCGCCCTACATGATTACCGACTTTGAGCGCATCACCGCCAACGTGCGTCAAGAGGTGGTCGTCTACCGTCCGCCGACATGGGAGTTGCACAACGAGACAATTGAGCATCTGTTCCCGCACGCCGGTACCTACCTGACGTTGGACTCGATTTTAAAGTCACTGGTGGGCCGCGAGTTGACGGAGGAGATGCAGGGCGCTCTCGACGCAAGTGGCTATCCGCCAGGTAAAACGGCGGTATTCACAGCATGGGACATTGAGCAACTGACCGGCTGGAATGAGCGCTTCCTGAAATACGCTCTGTACCACCGGTATCTGCGGTATTCCATTCGGTACCACATCTATTCGGTGCGCTTCCCGCCCGACGACGAGGCCATGCGCTGGGCCTACGACATTTTGAGGGAGCAACCCGAGGTTGCGCGCGGCCAATATGCGCTGCGTGATGACCGGCCAAAGGGGCCGTATGTGCTGGGCTTTCAGCAGCAACTCAAGCGCCTCAAGCGGTTCAATTACATCGTGCGCGAGGACAATATCTACGTCATCAATCTCAGCGGCCCATCGCTGCAAATTGACAAGCTCGATGCGATCAACAATATGTACCGGGGACGCTGGTTCAAACTCAAAACCCTCATTGACGAGGCCCCCGAGTATTGGCTCTATGACTGATATTCAATCTGCACCGCTCGCACCGACTTTATGCGGGGAGCGTTCTGCTGGTACAACTCGTTGAGTTCGGCCAGCACCTGTGATTGATCGTTGGCACCGGCCTTGGCCTCGGGTGCGCCGCGTAGCGCAATGGCGGCCTTGAGCTTCACCTCTTTTTCAGCGGCGGACATTTTGGAGCCGTCGTCGCTCACAATGGCCTCGGTCGCAATCTCGTGGATAACGCTCAAAGCCTCAAGCCTGTAGCCCTTGGTCAGGCGCTCAAGCTCATCCTCAAATTGCTCATCGGACAGGCGCTTGTAATCGGCGCTGGTCTTGACGGTACCGATGGCCGCGCAGAATGCTTGCAGATGCTCAGACGCGCGGATGTAGCCGTCCAACTCACGCCCGGTGACCCCAAGGTAGCTGGAGGCCACGAAAAGGTCGCCACGGGCCGACATGAGGGCCGCAGTAACCGTGTCCTCGGAGATGAGCCCCGCGCGCAATGCTTCCCGTGTCATGTCAATACTCCAAGCCCTTGGCGTAGCCCATCGCGTGGAGCTTGGGCAGGTGACGCTTCATGCGCCCCGCGCCAATGTCGAGCCGCCACATCGGATTGTTGGGAATTTTCACCTTGTCCACAGCGCCATATGCCGAGCGCCGTGCCGCTGTGATCGTCTTGCCGGTCCCTGTGACCACCAGCGTGTAATCGCCACAGGTGACGTACCCCGGCGTGTCCATCACCTTGTCGCCCACCATCGTTGGGGCCTCGCCAATCATCACCTCGGACAGGTGGATGTGGTCCATGTCGTCAGCACCGCGCACGGGGATGCCGCACAGGTCTTTGTTGGTGATCTTGGAGTACGGGAAGTCCGGCAGGGCCACGACGATGCTGATACCCACCTCGCCCTCCACAGCCTCGATGGTATCTTTGCCGTTGAGCCCATCGAGCATCCATTGGATGGGGTCGTCATTTTTGATGTGGGCCGTGACGTTGTGCTTGGTGGGCCAGCCGTCGCGCATGGTCCATTCCATCGGCCACGGGCCTTGGGCGTCGATGATGCAGTTGTTGTCGATGTAGCCCACGTAGCCGAGCTTGTCGAGGATGGGGCCAACAGGCTTGAGCACTTCCTCGGCCAGCCGCGACTTGGTGGTCATGCGCGAGAGCGTACCCATCTCACCAGTGGCAACCCCGAGGTCACCATCCATGAGCTTTTTGTACTCCCAATTTTCGTAAAACCACTTGCTCCAGCCACCGGGGCCGTACCAGCCGCCAACGGCCATCTCGACGCCGTACTTGCGCTCTTGCAGAATGAAACCGTCCTTTTTTGCCGCTTTGCGTAAATCCTCCCGCTGCTTCCAGCGCCCGAGCATGTAGACCAGATCAGCAGGGTCGCTCGCAACATAGCTCAGTGCTTTGTTGGCGTCACCTGACGGCTTGCTGACTAAAAACTCCGGGTTCTTTTTGACAAATGCAATGGCTGCATCGTAATCGTTAAACGCCTTGGACTCCATAATTTTGATGCCGCTTTGCTTCATGGCCTTCTGGCCTGCATCTCGGTCGGTTTCCAGCTTGGCGGCTTCCACACCTGGCGCGAGGATGGGGTAGCCTTGCTTGCGGTACGGCTCCAGCATATCGAGCCACCGGGTGTTGTCCGGCAGATAGATGAGGTCGGCCCAATCGAGCCACTTGCGCTGTATCTCGCCAAAGTCGGTAATCTTGTCGATCATGCCCATACCGGCGAGCCGGGGTCCGCCATCTGGCCGGGGCCGGTCGTACCACTTCACTTGCCACCCGGCCATCTTGGCGCGCAGGGCCATGTCAAGGCAGTTGCTCGACGTGTCGATGATGAGGAGGCGCTTGCTCATGGCATAAACGCGAACCACGCCTCAAGTGCAAACCATGCGATCACGGCGAGGGTGAGTAAGATCATTGCAGTACCCCTTTGGCTTCATATCCGGCTCCGACTGCCGCAGCGCCCCAAAGGAATTTCTTTGCCAGAGCACGGGCCTTGTCGGTCTTTTGTTGGAGTGTACCCGCGCGCTCAATCAATCCGATGGCTGCTTTGTACTTTGCCGGGTCAATATCGGCCATCGATTGACGCAGGGCGGCCACGTAGCTCTCGTAGGCCTTTTGCTTGGAGCCGTGGACATAATCCACCTCGGCCTGTGCCATCGCCTTGTCCACGCGCGCCTTGGCCCCGGCAGCGGCCTTGGCCTCACCACCGGCAGCCTTGGCTGTGGTTGCTGCACGCTCGCCCATTGCGGCCACGCGCTCCTCACCGGCAAACTGGCCTGCGAGCTTTTTGCCCACGCCCGGAACGGCTTGCAGTGTGGCCGCCATCTGAGGCGCTTGTAGCGTCTTTGCGGCGGCCGCGCCGGTAGTTCCAGTCGAGCCCCGTGCGCTTTCCATAATCCAATGCTCGACCATCTGGTCAACCTGCGCCTGTGCGGCCTTGCGTGCGGCCGGAGCAGCATTCTTGCCACCAGAGATGGCGTCCACCACGAGGTCAATGCCGTCTTTGGTGCTGAAAAGTCGTTGAGGAAGGTTTTGGGCGGCAATCTTGGAGTAGGCCTCACCCTTCAACCCGCCCTCAGTGCCGGTCACAGCCTTGCCGATGCGGGTTGCCAGCGATTCAAGCGGCTGGGACAACTCGGCGTATTTGGCGGCCGCAGCGGCGTGCTCAGGCACAAACTTGGCAATCTGCGCGTCGAGCCCCTTGGACAGGTCTAGCGCGGCGCGGCGGACGATGGCGTCGTAGCCCTGCAACTCGCCGGAATAGGCAATGTCTTTGAGGTACTTGTTGGAAAGGTCCAATTCCTTGTACGTCAGGCCTGCTTTTGGGGCCGCTGGGGCCTTTGGCGGGGCGAGCCGACTGGTTACCTTACCTTTGCCCAACGGGGCGGCCACAGGGGCTTTTTCCTCGATGCCACTGACGGCATTGATGAGCTTGGACAACTGTGAGCGCAACTCGGGGATGTTCTCGGCCCGGTCAAGCAAGTTCTGCACCTTGGGCGTGATGCCAGACACGTCAATGCGTGCACCATCCTTTTCGCGCGCGGCCGCTGCTTTTTCAGCGTCAGCGTACAGGCCAGCGGTGCCCTTGGCGCGCGCTTCCTTGGCGGTGTCATAGGCCCCGCTCACGGCGGTGCGGACATTCTGCCCCTGCACGTCAAGAGTTGGGCGGCCGCCCCGCTCGGCCATCTGGTCGAGGTTGCGTTGCACGGCCACGGCCACGCTCTCGGCCTGTGAGGCTTCCTGCGCCTTGGTAGCGGCGGTGCGCCCGAGTGTGGATGACTCTTGGGACAGAGCGCCTTTGGTCGCAGCAAGCGCTTCCTCGCGCGCACCAGCAGCGGGTGTGCCCCGCAAGGTATCCACAACGCCGCGCACTGCCGGGGGCACGCTGGGCATCGAGGGCATGGGAACTCGGGGGATGGCTCCGAGCGCTGGGCGCGCAAGTCCTGCGGCCTCGCCAACACCCTTGAGCAGCGAGCCATACCCGCCAAACTCTGGCCCGAGCGCCTGCGCGGCCTCACCGGCTTGGCCGATGCCTTTGAGCACGCTCTGGCCGGTTTCGGTGCGGGGCGCATACGTGTCGGCGGCGGCGCGCTCCATAAACGTACCTGGCGGACGTGCGCCGGTACCGGGAAGGCTTTGGATACCAGCTTTCGCCAGCGCCGGGATGCTGCTCAGTACGGACAGGCCAGCCTCACCAACACCCAATAGCTTGGTGCCCCAGCCCTCGGGCTCAGGCGCTTTGACTGCGGCCCCCGGCATCGGCTTGCTTCCGGGGATGGCGTCAGCGCCGGTAGGCTGGGGAGCCTTGGCCGCGAGGTATGCGTCGGGGTCAAATCCGCCACTGGATTGCTTTTTGGCGAGGTATGCGTCGGGGTCAAAAGGCATGATTACATCCCGTGCAATTTGAGAATCTGTGCAGCACGGGGGTCATTCGTGTTGGCCTTGGCCCATGCGATAGCCTCGGCGTCCTGCCCTGTGGATGCCGCGCCTGCGCCGGTACCGCCCATTTGGGCCTTGACACGCTTTTGCTCATCGGCCATCGAGTCGCGGAAGGCCTTAATGTCCAGCTTCATACCGTCAATTGCGCCAAGCAATTTGTTGACCGGCATGTTGCCGTTGACCAGTGCGTCGGCATCCTCCTTGTGCGTGGCGAGCATCTGCGCGTTGGAGCCTGCGGCGGTCACAGCCTTGATGTACTCGCGGCCGTAGGTCTTTGCCAGCACGTTGAGTTGCTGCAACTCGCGGTTGTCGCCGTACTTGGAGGACAGATCGTTGAGCAAGCGGTTACCAGCCTCCCCAGCAAACGAGGTATTGATCTTCTTTGCCAGCGGGACGATGGTGGAGTCCACCTTTTCCAGCGCACCGGTAATCTGCTCGACGTTTGTGCGACGCACCTCAAGGTTGCGATTGGCACTCACAGCGCCCTTGTATCCGCCCTGCTCGGCAGCAATGTCACCACCGCTCATGCCATCTTCCTTGGCGAACGTAGCGACCCACTTGCGCCATGCCGCCTTGCCAGCCTTGTCGCCCATTGCGAACTGAGGAGCGGTACCCTTTTCCTTGAAAATGTCGTACCAGACGCGAGCCTCCTCACGGTCGGCCAAGTCGGTGGACTGAGGTGCTGCACCGGATGCCGCCTTTTGGCGCGCGGCTTGCAGGCGCTGGGCCGACAACTCGATGCGCTTGTCGCCTTGTCTGCCTAATGTTGCGTCTCGGGCTTCCTTGGCTGCAAGTGCGGCCTCCTTTAGCGCCAATTCAACTTGCTTCATACCTTGGGTGAATTGAACGCCTTGCTCGCGCATCTGCAACAGTTGCTCGTTGGCATTCTCTTTGATGATGGGGCTCAATTGCGCCAGCACGCCAATGCGATCAGCGGCAGGTACACCCTGCTGGTCCATGCGCGCGATCAATTGCTCCAGCATCCCCACCGGGCTCTGCTTTGGCGCGGCGGCCGGGGCCATCGGCGTGCCACCCACAGGGGGCGGGGCTCCGGGCGGCTGCATGTCACCGCGGGCTTGCGGGTTCGGCTGGGGCGACTGCTGTGCAAGACTGCGGTAGGGCGGGATAGGCTGTGGTTGCGGCGGCTGCATGGCCTGCTGTGCACCGGGGGTGAACATCTGCGGCGGCTGCTGGCCCATCCCTTGACCTTGCGAGAACATGGGCGGTGCTGGTGGGCGCATACCTGGCGGTTGCATGGGCACGCTTGGCTGGCCGGGGCTGGGCGTCTGCGCCACGGGTGGTGGAGGGGTCAGCAGGTTACCTGCTTGCTCGGCGTTGCGCAGGCGTGCAGCCTCTTGCGCACGGGATGTTTCCATCTGGTACGCCTGATATTCCATCGCCTGCTTGCGCTGGGCAGCCAGTTGCTTATCAATGTCGGCTTGACGCGCGTACTCCATAGCGCCGAGAGCGCCTTGGGCCATGCCGGGTGCGAAGATTGGCATAATTTATCCGAGCCAGTTGGTGTCACTGCCAGTGGTGTACCCCTGCGTGTTAGCGCTGGTGTAGTTTGCGTAGGGGCTTTGCGATATTGGGGTGCCCTGATTGCCACCGCTGAAAATGTTGCTCCCGTACTGATTCCACAGGCCGGTACCAATCTGGCCGAACAGTTGCGCCTCTTGAGCGTTCTGCGCCGTCTGCGCGCTGTAGTTGGCCTGCTGTGCACCCTGACCAGCGTTCATGTAGGGAATGGCCTGAGACATTTGGTTGCCGTACATGCTCTGGAGCCCTGCCATCTGCGCTTGGTACTGGCCTGCGGCAGCTCCCGGCTGCTGGGCGGCATACTGCTGCGCCTGCATGGGCACAGAGCCCGACTGACCGTAATACCCGGCACTGGCCGCACCGGCCGCCAGCGCGGCGCTCTGGTCCTGCCCGTACATCTGGTTTGCTTGGCTCATCCCTTGGATACCTTGGGCTTGGCGCGCAAGCTGGGCGTTCTGCCAGTTAATGTCGAAGTTGCCCATTGCCTGAGCTTCCTCCATGCCACCCACAGCGCTGTTGCCAAGGCCTCGGGCCGCCTGACCGGCGCGCACTTGATCTTGGAGCGTTTGCTGCGTTTGCTGGAAAAGAGCGCTCTGCGGGTCCATCGCCGTCTGGTACATCTGCTGACCGGCCATTTGCGCCTGCTGGGCTTGTTGACCATAGCCTTGCATCTGCTGACCGGCAAGTTGACCGGCCTGACCGTACATCTGGCCTGCCTGCTGGGAGGCCTGCAAATAGGGCTGGTAGTTCATGCCCTCCATTTGCTGGAGCGACTGCTGGTAGTAGGGGCTGGTTTGCTGCTGTGTTTGATTGGCGAGGCCTTGCTCGGCACCAAACGCTTGCTGCCAGCCCGTGTCAGCCGCGCCAATGCCCGTGGGTACGTATTGCTGGCCGCCACCTGAGGCACCTCCACCGCTGCTGGAGCGGCTACCTCCACCACCCAATAAGCTGGGTAATACGGCCCCAGCTACACCGCCTGCTACTGCGCCCCATGTCATGGTTGCACCCCAATCTTTAAAAATTGCTCGTATTCCTCGTAGGACTTGGCAATTACCTCGTCCTCGATCTTCGCCAGATCAGTCTCGGCGGTCAAATGAATGGTCGTCCACACTGCGTCCGTTTCGGCCAATACGGCACGTTTTGTTCCCGGCTCAGACACCATTGTCAAAGGGCCGGTAAGACGTTCAACGCCTTGCGATTCAGTCAACACCAGCACCGTACCTGCTGACAAAATGTTAAGGTGCTTGTGCTTGTGAATTTTACCGACGATGCAAGTGCCTGCGGGGATGTTTATGGTACGGGCATACACACCGGGTGCAAAGACGTGCTGCAAAGGGCACTCAACCTCGGGAGTAGCACCCAATGCGTATTCAAGGCTGTAGAGCTTGTGGCGGACACTATCAGGCCCAAACTTTTCGGCTTCAAGAGCGGCCTTTTCGCACACGGCGATGCGAGCGTCACCTGTAGGCAAATCACCCTTGGTGAACTCCACAGCGGCGAGGCTATCCCCACGCAGGATGAGCGTTTCGCCCTTGCAAAATGTTTCGATTCTCATTTTTTGTGCTTTGCTTTGTAGGCAGGTAAGTCCTCGGAATGGAGCGACTTGACGCCGGGGATTTTGGCGATCTTGGCCGCCTCGGCGCGGCTCAGGAATTTGCTGTTGCCATCGGTGAAGCCTCGGGTGCCTTTGGCCCCAATCTCAACGTGGCGCATACCCGGCTTGGGAGCGGTGACCACACGGCCGGTTGCAGTTTTGATGGCGGGTTTCATTGGCTGTTCCCCTCGGCAATGGCCTTGTTCACCTGCCCGTGCTGCCAGCTTGTCACCCCTAGGATGGCACCCAGCATGAGGAATGCGGCCTCGGGCACGCTGGGCACCGGCATGTGGGCCAATGGCAGCACAAAGTAGATGCCGATTACGCACGCCACGGTAGCCAGTGACTCGATAGCGTGGTGGTTCTTTTGCAGCCAGCTATCGCCCCGCGCGTCAGCTTGGAGCGTGGTGTTGACCGATGTGACCACCTGAGCGGCGGCCTGCACCTGCGCCGTCTGGAGTTGCAGCCCGTATTGCGCGAGGTGGTCTTGGAGTTGGGCCTGAATGTCAGCCAGCTTCACCTTGTCGGCACCACTCACACCGGCCACGGCATCCTTGACGGCCTCGACCGTGCTGGAGCCAAGGCCCATCTTCCCAGCAATGAACTCGGCGGCCATACCGGCCAGCGGGTTTGCCACATCGAGCACCTTCAACAATACTTGGGTTGCGTCCATGATGCGCTCCTATGCCAGCGTGCCGCCAGCGGTTGTGTAAGCCAGTTGCAGGTCGGCCAAATGGTTCTCGTGCTGGGCGTATCCCGCGCCAGGTAGCGAGGCCCAAATGTGCGCGCACTTGGCAACTGCATCGGCAAAGTTGCCAGCGTTAATGTCGTCCAGAGCGTGGCACTCTTTGAGGTATTGCATCGCCACCTTGTCTTGCGAGTCCGGGCCAAAGTCGGGCAGCCCCAACATACGCTCGTAGTAAACCCAATAGCGGTGCAGGATTTGGTAGCGACCGGCAGCGGTGCTATTGCACTGCGCGTTGAGGATATTGGGGTGCTCGGCATAGGAGTCGAACAGGAGCGGCTTGGAGGCCGTAGCCCCCACCAGCACGTTGTAACCGTTGTCACTCACAGCTAGCAGGCCTGCGCCAATCTCGCTGTGTGCGATCATGTCGAGGAAGGCTTGTTCATTGGGGGTCATCGGGTCACCTATGAGAATTTGATATGGGCCGCAAACCACGCCACAAGCGCGCCAACGGTCGATGCGATACCGGCGAGCAACATGATGGTTTTCCAGCCCCCTTGGGCTTGCTGCATCATGTCACGCATGGTTTCAACCGTTAGTTTGAGTGTGTGCACGTCCTGCGTCAACTGTTCGACTTGTGCCTCCATTCGACCATAGTCACGGCGGTCAATTTGGTCATCACTCATTTATTTCTCCGATAGCGCTTTGTTAGTTACAAATCGCAGTGCCGAAGTTAGGTAAGAGATTTTTTTATCCGTCATGTCTGCTCCTAATTAATCGCCGGGCCTTGTGCCGAGAACCCATTCCAAGAAACACTAACATCACCACTAAGTTGGATACCATTAGTATAGACACCTGTTCCTGTGCCTTGTGCAGTACCTGTAAGTTGCAGTACGTTTCCGACAATGGCTGCTGAAACTGTAAACAACGTAATTAACGCTTGTCCAGCATTTCCTGCAATTGGTGTTGATAATGTTGTAACAGGAGTGCCAATAGTGTACGTTCCAGTTTTGGTAGAAACAAGATCAATATAAGCCGTAACTCTAGCAACACATGGAGCATCAGATTGTGTATCAACTCCGTAGGTAGTTAAGATGCCATCCACTTTAACCGAAACAAACCCTGCATTATTTCCAGAAACCACAGCAGGTAATGGCAAATAATAAAAGATTACTCCACCAGCTACGTTAATCGGAGTTCCAATATTTAATGAATTTTTAGCTGTGTTATACCCATAATAAATATCTACCTGATCTGTCGTGTAATTAGTATTGATTACACCCGGCACAAGAGCCGCTGGAAATCCTCTAATTCCCCCATACAAATTTAAATTACAGTTTTTTACAATACCCGTACCTAAAACTATATTTCTTCGCGCAGTTCCTGCATCTCCATTAATAAGTTTAATATCACAGTCAATCAGAGTGTGGTTAACTAAACCAATCATATAATCGTTTGTGGTTGCACCATTAGCAGCAACAAACACATTAACATTCATAGCTTGGACAGTGTTACCCATAGCCATATATCGAACAAATGTTTCAATTAGCCCCGTATGTTGAATAGTAAAACAAGGTGAGCTAGAACCCGTTTCAATTGCCCACACGTTCGTACCTGTTGTATCACTATCCCAAGGAGATAAACTACTTGTCATGTGGACGTTTGGCATAGACAGAGAGTTAACCCCATCCATAAACAATGCAGGACACCAATAATTCCACGCTTGCAATGTCGTCTTTCCACCAAAAGAAAGCATTCCAAACGATACCGAAGTAACAGAAACAGCTACATAGGAGGTTATTGTGACCCCGTGAAAGGCTCCAATACGAGTAAGCATTAAAGGAGTATTGGTTGCAAAATAACCGTTGATGTAACTGTTATCTTCACCTTCTGCATTAAATACACCTATGGTTCCAAAACCATTGTTAGCAGTATGAATACTTTGAAGCTCACAAGTAACATCTTCAATTCGCAAGAAATGGCAATAATTAACTTGAAGCCCACGAGCGATCTGCCAGCCAATAATGCTTGGTGTTGCCCCTACTGAAACAACATAAAAATCCCTAAAAGTAAGAAAGTTTGAACCAATACAGTCAAACAACCTACTTCCCGTTTGAGCGTTAAATACCGTGCCTTGGCCTGTTCCTATCAAATGAATGTACGCTCTGCTGGTAGAGTTATCAGAAGTTAAATTGATAGCAGTTTTAAATAGATAGGTTCCAGCAGGAAAAAATATCTCTCCACCACTTTTTGTGGCTAAATAGTCAATTGCCGTTTGAAGTGCAGAAGACAAATCAAGCGACCCTGTACGAGTCAACACTTGGGTAACTTGTGCTGCTGTCATAAAGTCCAGCACACTCACACTCTCCCGCAGCTTGGCTTGGACTGTGGTAGGGACGGAGCCTGTGCCTGCTGGGGTGTAGACGGCCGATGTTGCAGCTGTTGTCGGACTCAAAAAGTCGGTACCGTCTGTGGCCCCGATGGTGCCCCCAAAGCCGTCACCCTTGAGCATCAGCGTGCCGACTGTGGCTGGGCAAGCATTGCCATTAGTTTGAGCTTGAATCCAAGAAAACAGGCTCATGACGACTGTTGCGTCCTCGACCTGACCATTGGCGATAGTGGCCGGGAATGTTCCGATGATTGACATATTAAGCCTGCTGTAATGTGTAGCCCGTCTTTTGCGCGCGAGCAAAGAACGTGCCAATTGAAATACTCGGGCCTGCCGGACAGGACACCTCGATTGCCATTTTATTGAACACCAACGGAATGGGCCAACTGATTTTGTAAGTGTACGGCTGGTTGCGTGAGCCGCGCCAGCGTGAGCCGTCACCCCAAGTATTTGCGCCCCACACCCCACCGCTTTGAGCCGTTGTGATCGACGTTGAGATGATGTAGTTGGCTTGATCATCATAGACTGTTATGCCATAAGTGGCCGATGGGCCGACTGATGACAACTCGATGGTGGACTCCACAACCTGCTTCATTGCCATCTCGTCATGCTTTGGCAAATCTGCGCTCACCATGTCAATGTTAAACTGGAGGCCATTGTCGGTGTAGACCGTTCCGGTAATGGGAAATGGGTTTGATGCAAACAGTTTTGCACCTGACCCGGTACCGCTGACAATGAAATAATTTCCCGCTGACGATACGCAGTCGTAATTGAAAGTGTGAGGGCCATTCCATCGCAACTTGCGAGTGTCAAACCAGTAGTCGTAAAGGCCGGTGACCCCATCAATAATGGTCGGCATACAGATGCGATAAATGTTGCCTGCAAATGCACCCGCCACGCGCGTTGGGATGGTAACGTAGCCGAATGGCTGGCGTAGGTGAGGGGTTGAGCCCGGACCAGCCATATCGCCGGTCACAGGCACCACGGCACCCATTGCCGTTACAACATAGGCTGCGTCAGGGCCTGCGAAAAACGTGCCGAGGGGTGATGGGCAAATTGAGCGTGGGCAGGCCGAGCCGATGTTGAGGGATAGGTAGTTTAGTGCCAGTGAGCCGGTCACAGCGGCGTCCCCTGTCACCTGCCAGATTTGGGTAGTCTTGAAGGCCAGCAAGGCGCTTATAACACCCCCGCTGGTTGTCTGCACCGGCAAGCCTGACAAGGCAACTATGGGAGAATTGTCGCCCAGCGTTAGTGATTGCCCCGCGTTGGTCGCCGTGGTCGGCAAAAGCACGTCACTGTAGTACGCTGCATTACCGCACACAAAGTACGCACGGTTGTTCAAATTAGCAACTGCGGTCGGTACGCTTGGCAAAGCATGAGTCGCCAGGTTCGTAGTGCTGTAGGTCATAGTGCTCAAATTTATGAGCCCAAAGAATTTAGTGCCAGTTCCTGCGTAGCCGGGGTGCGTGATGACCAAATATGTTCCAACGACTGCCAATGTTGGCGGTACCCACGGGCCACTGGTTGACGGGCTCGCTGGTCGGCCCTCGGAATTACCTGCTGTGACCCCACTGATTGCGACAAAGCTAGAGGTACTCAAGTCGTAGCAAAAAGGTTGATCTACACCGGCTGTAAGCCCTGTGGCAACCATCCCGTAGATGCGAGTTCCAATGGTGGTTTGAACGCTGATAAAGCCGGGAGTGGTGAATCCTGCAAATGAGGTTAGGGCACCATCCACGCCGGGGCGCGCAATTACCAACTCGGGGTTGGACTGGTCAAATACGAGATTTTGGAGCTTGCGGCAGGCTCCGGGGAATGTATCAGTCGAGTCAAATGCGTCCGCCAATCCCTTCGCAGTGAATCGCAGTACGGCACTCTCGGGAATTGGCATTGGGCACCTTTAATACGGTTCGACTTTGGTTGGTCTGAGTGACCCGCCGACGCGGAAACGCCGGGGGTCGAGTTGCACCTCTTTGACCACTTGCTGCTCATCCCCCTCCATGACGAGGTGGACGCCAATCATTTTCTCACAGATTTGTTCAAACCGGTCATAGCGCGTGTCGTCGGTGATACGCATCATGCGCGTGGCCGTAGCCTGAATGAGATAGTCCTGATCGTTGAACCACGGCACCGTCGAGCTTGTCTCGGGGGTGGTAATGTCGGCGCGCTGCACAAAGTAGCGGTGCTGGAGCGTGAGGCCCGTATTGGACTGCGGGTAGATGTAGAGCAAGCCGGACGGCGTATTGGGGCTCAGGGCCTCAGGAGACAGGTCGCTTGCCCACTCGTAGGGGTAGTTGCTGGTCGTGCTTTTGTTGGGCTCGGAGTCGAACTGCTTGCGGTTGGATGGTTGGAGGAAATACGGCTGGTCATTGATGTAGTACATCAACTCGTAGGTACGCAGGTAATCGGCCTCAAGGGCAAATGGCCCATTGGTGTTGGCGGTCACAGGGATGGTCGTGCTGACCAGATTGACCTTGAGGTTGCGATGCAGCACCAAGTCCGAGAGGACGAGATTGAGTGCCCGTCCGCCCTGACTTGTGAAGCCGGGACACTTGGCAATTGCCAAAGCGTCCGCGACTATCTGTGCTGCTGTGAGTGCCATTTATTTTCCAACTGCGGCACGGGCCGCTGCGATCTTGCTACGGCCAACTTCAATGTCGTCAGCGTGCTTTTTCACGTTAATGTCCATCACATCGAGCGCTTGCTTTTCCTGAGTGGACACCTTGCCGCCTTGGGCCTTCTTTTGCAAGAGGACCGCGTAGTGCTGCTTGATTTCGTCAAGGCGCTTGATGCTGTTCTCCAGCACGATTTCAAGCTCGGGAATCTCGGCACGGGTGCGCTGGCGGTCAATGGCATCGTGCAGGAGGTCCACACGCTGGTTCACGGACTCGATGGACTCACCCTCGTACAGGTAGCCCGAAAAGGTCACCTGCTTGCCTTGGGGAAGCGTGGCTTGGATGGTGAAGTTGCCAGTGACGGCAACACCGTGAAGGGGGGATTCGGCGGGGGCCGGGTGTTTATCGGTCATTTTTGACTCTCAGGTTACGGGTGGTTAATGCCGTGCACGGGCTGCGGCGGCGGGGCTCATGAGGTGCTTGGCCGTGGGTTTACGGTAAGCGTTCTCATTCTCGGAGTGGATTGACTTTTCGTGGTCCCAGCACCTGGCGACACGCGACTTTAAATCCACCAATGTGGCTTGGTCCACCTCGTAGGTTTGACCGTGGTAATAGGCAATCCCGTTGGTCATCAGGTTGGTGCCTGCGCCAGCGGGAATGTCAATGGTGTAGTAGAACGTGGGAAACTCCACATCCTTGAATTTCTGCTTGCGCTCATCCTTTTCGCCGGGATTGAGGCAGACGTTGATGGTGACTGTGTTGCCGGTGGGTTGCTCCTCGGCGCTGCCCATGAAGCTCGACGCGGCAGCAATGCTGGTCGCCATCTCTTGAGCTTCGGTCTTAGCAATCTCGGCCTCGGCCAGCTTGGCCTTCAACTCGGCAATCTGCGCGAGCAAGTCTTTTTCAGCGGTAGCCATTATTGGCCTCCAAACACGGTGGTAACGGTGACCGGATGGTCGGCGGATGGTCGGCCAAAAGACCGACGCTCAACGGCGTGGATGACGTTCTCGGCAGCCGTAACGACTTCCTGAGCGGCTTCCACAGCCTCGGATTCAAGCTGGTCGAGCAAGCTCTCGGCCGGTGCCTCAGGCGCAGGGTCGGGCGTGGTTGGCTCCACTGGAGCGGCCGGTGCCTCAGGCGCAGGGTCGGGCGTGGTTGGCTCCACTGGAGCGGCCGGTGCCTCAGTCTCAGGCGCAGGGTCGGGTGTGGTTGGCTCCACTGGAGCGGCCGGTGCCTGAGTCTCAGGCGCAGGGGTTTGAGCTTGTTCGTCCATCTTGATTCTCCTAAAAAGGGGTGGGAGCCATCAGACCCCCACCAAAGGCCCCGAATTATTCTGAGGCGGTACCGGCAGTGTAGGTCGCACTGAATGCGCTACCGGACTCGGTACGAGCCATGTAAGCGTTATTCAGAATGATCGTACCGTACATCATCTTCCAGCTAACCACACGAGTTTGGTTCATGGGGTCAGACTTGTCAGCTTGACTCAGATAGTTGTACTCCACGTCATCGAGCACCACTTGGCCGTAGGCGTCGGTGCCAAAGAAGAACGTGGGGAACACGGTCACGCCGGTCGCAGGGGCTGCGGGAGGCGTTTGCGATGCGCCGATACCGGTCACCACAACGGTTGCGCCAGAGGCCAACTGAGTCGCGTTGCCAGCCAGAGGGCCGGTAGCGGGACCAGAGGCGGACAGGCCCAAGTTGGTCGGGGCAGCCGAGGTACCAACGTACACGTTGAACACGTAGCCTGCCAGAGTTGGCATCGTCAAGCTGATAGAGCCGGTGGGGCCTGTCACAGAGATGGATGCGGACACCTGATAGATGCGCTGCTCAACGGAGGTCGCGGCCGGAGCGCCGGTCACCTGCACGTAGTAGGTACCAGTCGCCAGTGCACCACCGGTTGTGGAGGCTGCACCGTTGATCTGAGCCACGCCAGTCCAGTACGGAATCATGTTGGACTTGCAGAAGCGCGCACCGCCCCACTCGCCAAGGTCGTTGTTATACAGGCGGTTCAAATCGCTGTAGGACCATGCCGTGGCGATGGTGCTGTTCTGACGCAAATCTTGCGCAACCAGAGGGTGCACGAGAGACACGTAGTGAGGCATCACATTGGGGGCCTTGGACTTGGTGCTGGAGGTGAAGCGGGTTGTGGAATCCGCGTCGAGCTTCATTGCGATGGCGTCGTCACCATTGAAGGTGGGGGCACCAAAGGTTTCCAGCGCGCCGACGATCTTGCCGATTTCGATGGGGCTCATCACATCGGTTGCAATCAGGGACGCACGGTTGGCCTTGCTGTTTGCGTAGTTCACCTGCGTGCCGGTCAACAAGATGTTGAACACGTTGCGCTCGATGGTTTCCGGCTGCTGGATACCAATCAGGCGGATGGCCTGTTTAAACAGGGGGTGCTTGATGGTCATGTCGGCAACGTCAGTCACGCGGACCAAATCCCCCCACTGCTGGGCAGTAGCGGAAACCTGTGCAATCGTGATGGACTCACCTGAGGCTGCAACGCCTTCGGACAGGGGCGCAAACGGCAGGGGTAAACGCTCATAACGTGTTGCGATGTACTGCACGCCCGATTGCTTTTCCAGTTTCAGCGGCTGGCCGAATTGGTAGGCAACAAGCTGGCGCTGGGCAATGCGCAACACTTCCTCGCGGATGTGAAGCTCAATGTCGTTGGCGATGGTTTGACCAGACGAGCCAGGGCTGTAGTTGGTCAGACCGGGGGACAGGTAGCTGCCAAATGCGCTGGCGATACCGGACAGGATGCCCATGAGGGCGAAGTAAACAGTTTTCATGGCGTAACTCCTAGATGCGAACATTTTCAAGCCGCTTCGCACGCTTTTCATGCTCGCTCATGCGTCCGCTTCCGGAGGAAGGAACGTCTGACCGGGCCGAGGCGCGCGGGGCGGCAGCGGGTTTTGTACCTCCGCTCTTGCTAGGCTTCAATTTTCCCGAGAGCATGTCCTCACCCACCAATATCGCCAGCAATTTCTCGCGTGGCGCATTGGCACCTCGGCTACGCATGTCCTTGAGCATGTCCTCCACACGGTCCTTGTACGCCGCGTACAGCTTCGGCTTTGTGGAAGCCACGGCTGCAAACGATGTTTTGTCGGCCAAGTCCTCGGCACGCTGGAGGGCGTTCTGAGAGTTGGTGTTCGCGGAACGTGCGGCCCGGTTGGCTTGAATGGCATATTTCTGCCAGTCGGTCGCCTCGGGGTTGCGCAAAGTCTCCTCCTCTTGCTGCCAAAGAACTTGGTCGGCAGAGGGTGTAGCTGGCTGCTGGGGTGCACGGCGTGATAAGGCTAGTTCTGCACGAGCTTCTGCAAGCTCCCGCTCGGCTGCCTGAGCACGGGTACGGGCGTCAATGATTGCCTTCTGAGCCCGGCTAATACGCGGCGCAGGGGCTGGCTCATCGTCGTCAGGGGGCGGTGTGTCGTCGTCATCGTCCGGAGGGGGCGTGTCGTCATCGTCGTCAGGCGGGGTATCGTCGTCAGGCGGGGGCGTATCATCGTCCGGAGCAAAGTCGTCATCGACCGCAGGGGAAAAATATGCCTTCAACAAAAGCAAAAAGTACCACAATTTCATCTCTATCTCCTAGTTGGTTACGCCAACAGTGCGTCAGTGTTAGCCCTTAACGGGGGCTGTGCGAAAAATTTATTATGCACCAATTTTTGACGGCGCAAGTAATTTTGTGGATGCGTGGTCGAGCCCTTGCTCTCATCGCGCAAAAACCAAAGAAGCTCAGGCCCAAAGCCACACCTGGCGACGTAGGCGTCGGCGCGGTATTCCTGCCAATGGCAAAGCCACTTTATGAGAAATGGGCACAGCAGCGCGAGCGCACGCCATTCGGTGTGGTGGCCCTCACAGTGGGCAAATTCATGCGCCAGCACAGCCATCTTCACGCGCGGCGGCAAGTCGGTGAACTTGGTGCCCACGTAGATGCGCTTGTGCCAAAACCATGACACGGAACGAGCCGTGATTGGCTCGCCCGTTTGGACTACTTTCGCATTCACATTTGAGGCGTTGCGTCAATTGGCGCATACACCGGGATAGCCGTCACTACCGGGATTTGCACTGGCTGACCGGGTGGGTCAGTCGGCACAGTCGGAAACGCCGCGTAGGTCGGTATTGCAGGTGGAGTCAGCGTGAAAGCCATGATTATGCGCTCATGATGGCCGTGACGGTCGAGTACATGCCGGTGATGGTAATCAGGGGCGAGTACGTGGCCGGTGCAACCGCGTTGCTGGCATTCAGGGTGGCGGCAGTGGCGGTCCAAGCGGCGGCCGACACGGGGGCTGCGATCACGAACGAGGTAGCCGAGGTCACCTTGTTGATGGGGTACCAGCCAGCAGGCAGGGTACCAGCGGACACGCCCAAATAGATCAACTGGCCTACGGTCGGGACGATGGCATTGGTGCCAAGCGCCACGGTGTAGTTGTTGGTCGAACCCACCTGCGTCAGGGAGCTGAAGGTCGAGCCTGCGGTCAGGGCGATACCTTGTGTGGAAAACACCTGCGTGATCTGGCCGAGGTAGTTGCGCTTGGCGGCGGCCAGCACGGCGGTGGTACCAGCCAGTGTCACAGCAGTGTCGCTCAGGGTGGGCGTGGCAACGGTGGTGGCGGCAGCCGTGGTCACCTCAAAGGTGAATTGCTGGCCGACTGCCAGAGGGGCAGGCAGGCGCAGCCCCATGTTGTAGGCCGAGTCCAAAGTCACCGTCACGGCACCGCCGTTGGTCAACAGAATGGAGGCGGCGGCCAAAGCGGTCAGCGTCAGGGAGGCGGCTGCACTTGCGGTGTACTGCACGTTGCCAGCCGAGGACGCGCCATTGGCGGCCAACTGGTTGAGCGTGGTTTGCAAGTTGGCATAGTCCTGCATCGCGCCGATGACCACAGGGGCCGAGGATGGGATTGCTTTGGGGCTGATAAAAGACAAAAGGATTTTGAGAGCACGGTTCATGAAATTTCTCCGGAGGGTTGAAGGGAAGGCCCCGATATGGTAATGCACTTCTAAAATTTAGCCAACAGGACCAGCTTGGGGCTGGGAGCCGGGTGGTTGCTGGACCGGGCGCTGGGGCGCTGGCTGCGCACCGGGCCGAGGTGTTCCGGGCACGCCGGGGCCTGCACCGCCAGGTACGCCGGGTTGGCCTTGCGGGGGAGGTGGCGGCATGGCCTTCTGCCGCTTGATTTCCATCGCCTTCATGTGGTTCTGGATGTGGGTGCGGATGAGGCCGGTAGGGTCACCGGACTGCTGGCCGGACTGCTGGTGCTGCTGGATGTGCTGCGCGTCGTCGTCACCCTCGTGCACCTCGACCATGATGCCGTTTAGCAACATCTCGTCCTCGATCTGCGGAGGCACGCTGTACTTGTTGCGGTCGTCAATGAGCACGCGCCCTGCCAACTCGGCACCAAACACGTTCTCGCACATGTTCTCCAAAATGGGGGTAATGTCGAGGCGGCGGCCGTTGAGTTGCTGGGGTGGAATGCCGCGCAACACGTTCATGAATGCAATCTGCTGTTGCATCCGGTTAAGGTTCATTGTGAATGCCGTGCCGGTCCATTGGAAGAAATACCGCTCACCCCATTGCTGGCGTGGTATCTTCTGCATGGAAGCCTTTATCCCAATGTCACCTTGTGACACAACCGTCAATTCCTCGTCCCGATACTGCGCGTCGTACTCAAAGAAGCGCTCCATGAGCGGATTGAGAATCTCGTCCTCAAAGCGCTCGGCGTGATCGATCACAGCCACGGATTGCTCTTGCTGCTGGGCACCCATCGCGGCGCTGTTTTTGCGTCCTTTGGGCATGGCCCCCATCATCATCTCGTTCACGTCGAGCGACTGGTGAATTTGCTGCTTGATGTTCTCGCACATCCCGGCCGCGTCTTTCCACAGGGCCGGGAAGCTCTGGAATTGCGTGCTCTTTGGGTCCACGGGCCACACGGCGGCCAGCCCAAACACCATCATGGCGTAGTTGGGGTTTTTTTCCGGGTCGGTCATCACCACCGGTAGCAGGGAGTACATGGCCGAGTCTTGCCCCATGTTCCAAAAGTCGTTCAAATTCCACTGGAGGCGCTTGACGCCCTCGATCTTGGAGATGCCGTTGAAGCTCCCGGCCACGCGGTCAACCGGTGCGGAAATGACACTGCGTTTTTGGCCCCAAGCGGGTGCCTTGACGATGCCGATAATGTCTTTGTCACCGGCAAAGTAAATGTCCATCAGGCACTTGGGCTTGTCTTTGTCAGGCTTCATGTAGGCCTGAGCCCAATAGATGAGGGCGTACTTTAGCGTGCCCTCGGTCTTGATGCCAGCGTCGGACGTGCGCTTTTTGTCGGGCACGACTTTTTCCTTGCCCTTGCGGTCAGCGACCCACGCACCAATGTCGGACTCCTCATCGAGCACAAAGATGCCATCGTCAATGAGACCCTTGATCTGGTCTTTGGACATGCGCAACTTGAGGCAGGAAATGTCGGCTTTGTCGAGGTTGGTGCAGGTGGGCGGCACCACAATGAAGTCCTCGGTGGCAAAGTCCACCACGTCCGGGCCTTCCTCGATGACCTCCTCGTCCTCCATCTCATCGACTTCCTCGGTCACGTCCTCAATCTCAAGCTCGGCACCCTCAACGTCTGCGACGATGGGGTTGCGCTTGACCATGTTGGACACATTGCGCGAGGTCTTTTGCCAGTCAACATACACGTTCCACTGACCGGTCACGTCACCGGCCATGAGCACGGAGCGCACGATGGACCGCAGTTTGGTCTTGCGGATGTAGTGCTCTAGGAGGGCGAGTTGGGGCTGTGGGTTTTGCCCGTCACTTCCAACGGCTTCGACGTGCTTGTACTTGGAGGGAAATAGCTGTTTTAGTGCCCGTTTTGAACGAGCCACAATAGCATCTCGTACCACCGGTAGGTAGCACTTGGAGTTGCCAACGTAGATTTGGTTGTCGTCAGGCGAGGCGTTGAAGATGCTCCAGTATTCTTCGATGGCCTCATCTGCCTCCTCCCGATTTTGGTACCCCTTGAGAAGTGTGGGGTACATGTCCTCACACTTCACATAAATGTCGGAGTCAGGTTTGCTCGCCCAATTTTCCAGCTTGTCGGCCTTGGGTTTGTCCGCCTCGGTCTTGGGCTTTTTTGCCATGACTTAACCTTTTTTGCGCATCATCGCGTTGCCACTGGTGCGCTCGCGCGGCTTGGTGACCGGCGCGGTTTGCTTTTTGCTGCCCTCTTTGGTGGGAGCTTTTGGGCGGGGCTGGTTCTTTGGGAGCATGGCGTTACCTCATTTGAGTTGAGTGTTGTCGATCAATATGCCTTCAAACGACGAATACGCACCGACTGTGCCGGTCACAGCAAGTATGCGTGTGCTTAATGCGGTTTTCTCTGCAATGAGAACACCGATTGTCACGACTCGCTGCAATGGACTGGCAGGCGTTGCGTTGTACTCGTTTGTGATCTGGATGATACCTGTTGGGCCAATACGAGTAAACCCAAAGCTCACATCCGTATTATTTCCCACCCCCGTGCATTGGAGCAACAAGTCGGTGACCAGAAGGGAATACCCGGCCGGTACGGTGTAAATCGTCTGCTTCGCCCAGCCGTACCCGGCATTCATAATGGCCTGCGTAACACCTGCGCCAGTCAGGCGGACGGTTATGGCACCAGCGTTGACGTTGCCCGAGCCTGCCGCTGCAATATTGCAGGAATTTACTCGCATGAAGCTCTGCACGGTCTGAACTGGCGTTACGCCGTTCATGATGACTTGCTCGGTGATCTGGTTCCAGTTGCCGTCAAGACCATTGATGTTGATGATCTGAACCCCGGTACCACCGGCTGCGTCATTGGCCGAGGCCGACAAAGCCTCCAACTTGCTGGCGCTGAATTGGAACGGATACGGCTGGGAGCCTTCCCACACATCGTTGCCTACCGCTGCGGTCGTGATGCGGCCGGTGGCGGTTATGCGACTGTGGCCGCCAACTCTCCCAAGCGTAGCGGCCCGGTCAATGTTCATTTGAACGGGCTCAGAGGAGATTGACCGCGAGTAACCGCTACCCATTAGATTACCTTTTTGGTAGTGCCGACAAAAATGGCGTGCCCGTGGAGTTTACCGCGTTCGCACGCATGGACAGGGACTCATTATTGGGCTTGGACAACGCCAGTGTCAATGTCTCCAAGGCTTCCAGCAGCGTGCGTGCTGAGTTGCGGGTTGGCTCAGAGCCACGCTCACCGCCGGATTTGACCGGCCAGTGGTACCCGCCCATAAAGGCGTTGAGTGTGGCACGCGCGTTGTCGTCCACAAGCAGCATTCGCCGTCCCATCATTCCAGTGCGTATGGATGGGCTGAGAGCACCCCGGCTCATGACCGCGTTCTCGCCCCGGTTGGCTTTGAGGCCTGCGGACTTGAGGGCGGCCAGTAGCGGGTTGCGCCCCACTTGGTCGAATACATCGGCTGGTACCCATGCTGTTACCTGGCGGTTGGGGTATACGGCGCGGATGAGTTGAACAATGTCCGGCACCGCGTCGTTGGGCATGAGTGGGCTGACCCAATCAGCCAGCACGGTCATGTTGCGGCCCTCGCAGGACACGAGCACGGCGGTTGTCTCGGTACCGGTGGAATTGACGCCCAGCAGCAATTGCTCGCGCCGGTTGGGGCTGTAGCCTTGGACGATGTTCTCCTCCCCAAAGTCCGGGTACACCGCAACACCCGCAAACACCCGCAGCACGTAGGCCAGCGCATTGAGAATGTCTCGCTTGCCAGAGGGGAAGTTGAGAATTTGGGAGACAAGTTGGCTGTGCGCCGCGCGACCGCCTACGAGAATTATGTCACCGGCCATGAAAAATGGACGCAACCCCATTATGAAAGAAGCCTTGTCCCGGTCCTGCGGTGCGTTGACGGCCTTGAGGTCGAGGTGCTGCCCGGTCATCAGGGACATGGCCCGGATGGGTTGCAGCAGCCAGTCGTCGAGCGAGTTTTTCTCAATGACCACCTCCGCGTCGTCGTGGCGCTTGGACATGGAAAATGCCCCGGCCACTATCTCGTCGGGCTGCCAATACTCGCCCCCGCTCTGGTGCACAAAAATACGGGTGCCCATTTGACTGACTGTGACGTGGCCGGTTTGGTCGGATTTTTTGACCTCGACCGTTCTGGCCGGGTCGAGTATGACTTTGCGTGGCGCGTAGCTTGTGGGTGCCACATCTTGGAAGCGCAGCATCTCCTCGGTGAAGGGCTTGCCCTGTGAACCGGTGGCGATCAGCATGTACTCCTGATTGAACTCGCGCAGCATCCCCTCGGCCGCAAAGTGGTCGCGCTTTTTGCGTATCCAGTCCATCGGGTAGCGGTCGGGCCACAAGCTCTCGGCTTGCGGGTCGTCAATGTCGCCGTTGCAGATTGGGAACTTGCCAGAGGTCCAATTTTTGGAGTTGCTGGCGCGCCGGATGAGGCAGTCGTCAGCGAGGGGCGTGCCGGTCATGCGGACCTTGCCCTCTTTATCCATTGCGGGGATGAGTTGCAGGTGAATCTTTTTCCAGTTGGTGTCCACAGTCTGCGTATCACGGACCATCGCGGCATTCTCAATGTCATCGAGATAGGCGCGGTCGGGGCGCATGTCGCGGTGCTTGTAACCCCGTATCTCCTCCTCCCAGCCGTGAGCCTCGATCAGCACGCCATTTTTGAGCAGTATTTTGTTCTCGCTCCACACCGCACCCTTGAGTTGTCCGAACAGGCCGTGGATGCGGTCATTAGTTGCGACCTCGTGCTTTATGGCCTCAATCCGCTGGCAGGCCTTGGTGTATGTCTCACCAAAGATCAGCGCATATTTGAAGTTGGCAAATGCCGCCTCCATGAGCATAAATTCCTCGGACAAAGTGGTTTTGGCACCCTCCCGGAAGGCCTCGATCACCACAAGGTCATCGGCTGACCTCCACAGGTCCATGATGCGGATGTGGAAGTCGGGACTGATATTTTTGTGCTTGTGCGCGAACAGAAGGTTGGCCCCGAGGGCGCGGTCCTCGGAGATTGTGCGCAACATGGAGGCGTTAGATAGTGACATGACATAGCTTTAGTGACATGACCGTCAGTATAGCGGCCTGACTATTGGTTGCAATGGGGCACGCAATGCGTATGAACCTTTAAATTACTGCGCGGTTTGGGGAGGGGGCCGCAACTAAAATCACCCCCGTCCGGCCCCCTCCCCGGTGGGCCCGGAGTTTGTCGCGCGCCATCTGGCTTGGTCGAGTAGCCCCCGGCCGCACGTGGCTCTCCTAGGGGCGCGCCCCTCCCCTCTATATAGATAGCAGTGCGCCCCCTTGCACCAGTAGAGGCCCACGGCTAACCCCGGCCGTCCCACTCTAGCCCCCGTCCCCCTTACGCTACCTGGCGCGCATAACGCTACCTGGCGCACGGCCGCCTAATTTATGGAGCGCTATATTTATGGATAGGTGCGAACCTTTGGAGCGTGGGGCATTCGGGGTACGGGGCGGCCCGTCGCGTATGACCTGAGCTAGAGCGCTTGGCAATTGTCGCCCAAAGGCTAGTGTAGCGACAATGGCACCCTATGTATGCATGGATTGCATAACCATACCCGCAGTACCTCGAAGTCGTCCACAGGTCAAAATAGGATGTAGGTGCGCTAAGTCGTTGATTTTAAAGGCTTTTCTCTATCTTACCTTCTATACCTTCTTAGAATAGTTATAAGTGTAATGCTAGTAATGAATTATATGTATAACGCTGTATATAAATGAATAGTAGCATTAGGGGGGTAACAGCAATCTCCGGGTACTAGAAGGTAAAGCCTAACCCGTTGATTTCATTTAACATTTTTCACCTTAAGGGGAACGCATCATGCAGGTAAAGTTAAACAGTAAGGGTTTTAAATTTATGCCGTCAGCATATCGCACTGGGCGAGCATGTTCATGGATTGGAACTGTGATTACTGACGATGGGATCGAAGGGGCTTTAGCCTTCAATGATCTGTCACAAAATTATGTACAGTTTACAAGCCCTAACGAAAGCATACAGCTCGACAATGCCCAAGTCATAGCGGCCATCACAGAGCATCAAAATTACCTGCTTACGGGTAAGAAGCCAAAAGGGCGGCCACTGCTACACGGTGAACGCGTGCATCCTCACCAGATCATGTTAACCCTGACTCAGGCGTCAGATATAAAGGATATAGGTGACGGCAACCTGTCCGAAGGCGTGCGCCGTCTTTTGGCTAACTTTACAAACCCTTTACAATAAAGTGCTTGAACGCTCGCATTGTGTGCTTATAATTCACCCATGGTCTACACGGTGTAGGCTGCTAACCTGGGGTAATTTATGGCAAAGCTCACTAAGCAAGATCAAAAAATGTATGACCGCGCTTTGACAACCAATGATGAAAGCTACATTGAAAGAACGCTTGCAATCATTAGCCGTAGCGGTTCAAAGAATACTTACGGCGCAGTGTGTGAACTTATAGAGCGTTTTCATGACTTCCGTAATTTTCACAACGTCAACGGCGCTTTAGTCCACAAAACCGAACTGTAATTTAAAGGAGTCCTAAAAATGACCGATACAACAAAAACCCTTTGCGATGCAATCCACGGCGCAGGCCTTTTTAACCGTTACGACTCGGACCGGGGGCGCGATGCCACTACCTGCGCCGAACGCAACCTAGAGGGCCGCACTCACTACGTGGACGCCTCTACCCGCCGCTTTCATAAGTCCCGCATTTCTAAGGCTGTGAGCTTGGACAACGGCCTAATTTTCGGCATTGTCGAGAGTTGCGCCGCTGATTATGAGAACACCCGCCGCGTATACCGTCCCGTGTTCTTTGACCTTGACGGCCACGTAATCGCACGGCCGGACCTTGACGCCTCCCCCAAGTCTGGAGCGACGGCCGTTAAATTGTTCTGGAAAATGGCCGGGGAGCTTGACGCCGTGGCAATCACGCGGGCCATGCTGGAGCGGCGCGCCGCAACCCTGCGCCGTGAGCTTGAACAATTGGAGGCCCTATGCGCTACATCCGCCAATTGATAGAAGCCCTCATTATCGCGGCCCTTCTGGCGCTACCTTTTGCTCTCTATTTCTACGGGTGGACAAAATGACCATTATTGCAACTATCGCCGGTTTCCCTATCTCGCTTGAACAGGTGCCGCCCCGGCCAAATAGCGCGCGCGGCCCGTCCTATACCGTGCGCTACGGTCAACAGGTCCGCACAGGCTTGGACTATTACGACGCCGCGCGCGAGCTTGGATTGTGCGTTATGCACGCACTCGCGGCGGACGGTTCTATTATTTTGGAGGGCTAAACCATGCAACAAAAATGCTATCTCCTGTTCGCCGGGGATTATGTAGAGGATGCAACCTTTTGCCCCTCTATCCGTTACGCCTTGGGGGAGTTTGAAGCCACGGCGCGCGAGCTTGACGGGTACGGCCAAAAAATAGAGGCGTCAATACATTTTGTGGACGCCAAAGGGGAGGAGTTCGCAGAATACCCGGACCGGGTGCTATCTCTTGGCCCACGTGGCGGCTTGAAAGTGAGCGCAACATGAAGCGCCAACCCCTTTATTATTCCATCAAGCTTTACGGCCACGGGGCGGGCTTTTGGGACCGTGGCAACGGTGCGGCAGGGGATGCGCTCACGGCGCTATGCAAGCCCTTTGGAGGTGTTGACCTCTACACCGGGGACGACGGCCTAATTTACTCCTGAGCCTTTAGAGCACTGTGCGAGCGCATCCTAACGGGTACGCTCGCGCGGCCGCTTTTGGCCGCTACTGGGGTATTACATGCCTTTTAAATTATTGCCTTTGGGCGCATGGTTCATTGACTATGACGGGGAACTATGCCAAAAAATAACCGATACGGCCGCGTGCACGCCTTATTGTGCACGGGGGATGCTAGAGGGATTCGGGCCGGATGAAACAGTAACCCTTAGCACATAGCCCCGGCCTGCCCCGGCCTGCCCCGGCCTGCCCCGGCCTGCCCCGGCCTGCCCCGGCCTGCCCCGGCCTGCCCCGGCC
>Ga0214249_1000125_pt1 | contig 40334 bp, 43 predicted proteins | sample TroBogypolimnion_17_FD_153087 | JGI IMG/M metagenome (GOLD analysis project Ga0214249, IMG submission 153087) | Freshwater microbial communities from Trout Bog Lake, WI - 23JUN2009 hypolimnion | ecosystem: Environmental > Aquatic > Freshwater > Lake > Hypolimnion/Profundal zone | place: Trout... | reverse complement strand
TATGGGCGATTGCTCAAATGAGTGATGGCAGTTTTTGGCAGGGGTACGCAGAGACTTTGGTGACGCTCTCAGCCTGTACGGAGGCAATATGAGCAAGACTTCCCGTACTTCAATCACGATGCCTGCACAAGCAAAGAAAGATTCCGTTATTGAAATCCGTGCGATTGCTCAGCATGATATGGAAACAGGGTTTCGGTATACGGAGGCCGGTAAACTCGTGCCACGTGACATTATTCATTTCTTCACTTGCCGCTATAACGGAGTAGAAGTGTTTAAAGCAGAGTTTCATCCGGGCACTGGAGCTAATCCTTTGATCGTCTTCACCACCATTGCTACAGAGTCTGGCACCTTGCAATTTGAGTGGCAAGGTGACGGAGCTTATGAGGCAGTGAATCAAAGCCAAATCACTGTTACGTGAAATTACTTTCAGTATTTGCACTCCTGCTGGCGATCCTATGCCCAGCTACGAGCTTTGCCGCTCGGCAATCTAGCTATGAACTGATGACGCCAGAGAATCAGGCGATGCAAGATGACCCAAACTTAAATCCAGCTCAATTTTGGGTGATGGATGGTCAAAGTCTTTGGCAGGAGAGGGTTGGTAAGCGCAATATTTCTTGCGCCTCTTGCCATGGCGAGTCAAAGACTGCAATGCGTGGGGTTGCAGTCCAATTTCCTAAGATGGTTCAAGGAAAACTCCAAACACTTGAGGGCCAAATCAATCAGTGTCGGGTTACGAGGCAACATGCCCCTCGATTGGCATATGAGAGTAAAGAGTTATTAGCTTTAACTGTATTTGTAGCAACCCAATCAAAGGGCATGCCAATTGCCGTTGAAGAAACACCAACAAATAAAGCCTCTTTGCAAAAAGGCCGTCAGTGGTTTGATACCAGAATGGGCCAACTCAATCTGTCTTGTGCACAGTGCCATGAGGATCGGGCTGGATTGAAGTTGGGTGGGAGCTCCATACCGCAGGGTCACCCTACGGCATATCCTATTTATCGCCTTGAATGGCAAAACCTAGGTTCCTTGCAACGCAGATTACGCAACTGTATGAGCGGAGTTAGGGCACAACAGTTTGAGTACGGCTCTCCAGAGATGGCGCAGCTAGAGTTGTTTCTGATGTGGCGCGCTAGAGGCATGCCCCTGGAAACTCCAGGGGTCCGGCCTTAAATCTCTAATGGGTAACTTGCTTAGTCTGAGAAGACAACAGAAGTCGTACCATTAATCAAGACGCGATCATACAAGTAGTAGCGTAGGGCACGAGATAAAACAGTGCGCTCTAAGTCACGACCTTTACGAACTAAATCTTCCGGTGTATCGCCATGGGTGACGCGGGTGACGTCTTGTTCAATGATTGGACCCTCATCTAAATCGCTCGTGACAAAGTGCGCTGTCGCACCAATCAGCTTGATGCCACGTGCATGGGCCTGATGATATGGTTTGGCACCCTTAAAGCTGGGCAAGAAAGAGTGGTGTACGTTAATGCAGCGACCAGATAATTTGGTAGATAAGTCGTCAGACAAAATCTGCATATAGCGTGCCAAGATCACCATATCCACTTTGGAGTCAGCGACGATATCTAATAGCTTGGCTTCTTGTGCTGGTTTAGTCTCTGGTGTCACTGGCAGGTGATAAAACGGAATGTCAGCAAAGTCGATGCTCGAGTAAACTTCGCGTGGATGATTGGAGACGATTCCACAAATAATCATCGGTAATTCGCCAATGCGCCAGCGGTAGAGTAGATCGACTAGGCAATGATCTAATTTAGAGGCCATGATCAATACGCGCTTGAGATCTTTCACAGCACGTAGATCCCAATTAAGTTCGAAGCGCTTGGCAATTTCTACAAAACCTTTTCTTAAAGTTTGTGCATCGACTGAGCAGCTAAAGCTAACGCGCATAAAGAAGCGCTTGGAATCTTTGTCATCAAACTGTTGTGCTTCCTCAATATCACCGCCTGCTTGATAGATATAAGTGGATACAGCGGCAACAATCCCTGGGCGATTGGGGCAAGTCAGGGTGAGGTAATAGTTTTCTGGGTTCATGTCTTAAATTCAAAAGGATTGCGTGTAAATACTGATTTTAGACTGACGACAGATATCTTCAGTTAACCAGCTCCTTTGAAGTGGATTCTCTGGTAGCTAAAGCTTTTTCAGTAAATTGATGGTTGCCTAATGATAACATATTTGTTATCATGGAAGAATGGCATATTTAATCGAGTACTACAGCAAAGGAATTTAAGACGATATCTTAAATTTGCCAGTAACACTCCAAGCTCGCTATATTGGTTTGACTGATCGAATGATGGAGCATGGCCCACATTTGGGTCTGCCACATACCGATGCTTTTGGTGGCGGCTTATTTGAATTAAGGCTAAAGGGTGCCGAGGGAATTGCGAGAGTCTTTTTTTGTACGATGTTAGGTCAAAAAATTGTAATGCTTCATAGTTTTATTAAGAAGACTCAAAAGACGCCAGAAAAAGAACTGAAGATTGCCAAGCAACGCATGAAGGAAATAAAAAATGACAACAAAAACTAACAAAACATTGAACCATAAACAGATGGTCGCCAAGATGCTGAGGAACTCTGCCGTTAAGGCCGAGGTGGATAAGCTCAATCGTGAAGAGTTCGCGATTTTAGATGAAATTCTTGCTGCAAGGAAAGAGGCAGGCCTATCACAGGCTCAAATTGCTAAGCGTATGGGGACTCAAGCTCCTGCGATTGCAAGACTCGAAAGTGCGCTGGCCACAGGAAAGCACTCTCCAAGTCTGAATACCCTAAGAAAGTATGCGGCGGCCTTGGGTAAAAGAGTCGAACTTCATTTGGTGTAAAAAATATCCAAAGGGAGTATTCATAAAGGACCTCTATTTAATGGGTGCATCAGTCTTATCAGCTGGCCCTATATAAACCTCACTCTTATCGTTAATCGTCGGAATGGGAATATCTTCGCAGATGGGTTTTGGACCAACAACATTGATAAAGCTACATTCCTTTTTAGTTGCTGCCGACGCTGCGTGCTCCAAAGGGGATTTGCCTGTCGTGGCTGTTGAAACAATGCTGGTCGCTGTCATAGGGTTGGCAACTGCAACTGTGGTGGCGGTAGTGCCAACAGAACTTGCTGCTGCGGTACCTGAGGCGCCTAGTGCTGCAAGTGGTGCAGCACAGCTAGATAAAAGCAGTGGACAAAAAATAAGAGGCCAAACCCAAAGGCTTGACCTCTTAAAGAGTGGGGCGAACTTATTTAGCTTTGCAGGCAATGTTGAAAACTCCAGCTGCCCATGAGCCATCAGGAATCGCTTCAAAAATACTGTCCGGCGTTTTTTGATCAACCAGTACTTTGCCCTTACCCTTATTGCCAGTAAAGACTTTGAACTCAATAGGGCGATATTTTCCAGTGCTGCAATCAAACTCGTTAAGACCAATAATGGAGTTCACCGCTTCTTTTGTCTTAGGGTCTTCGCCGGGCTTCTTAAAGTCTAGCATTGACATGATTTGAGCCTTGCCACCGCTAGATTGTAATGTCGCTGCATCAACAGAAATGGTCGACTGTTCGTTTTGTCCAATTTCATTCCAAGCTGCCAACGCATTCGTTGCTGGAAGAGCCATCAGGCCGACTGTGATTGTGATCAGGGCGGAGAGTTTTTTCATTGGTACTGTATTCCTATTGGTATCTATAGCTAATGTACTGGTAAATCATTCTAAACGGCTTGAGCCTATTTTTGTTTGGTAGTGAGCTCGAGTTGACGATTGATATTTTCGGGCTTCATTTGTAGTGGCAAGTACTCGTTTTTTGCCCATAAAGGCAGCATGTTCCGGTAGAGCTTGCTTTGGACCCAACCAGATTGACCAGACTGATAGATGAAGACGGATTTTTCGAGGTCGGATAGGTCGTAAACCGTGCGCAGGCTTGGTGCTTGTTTGGTTTCAAAAGGATTGCCGGCTTGGAGTAATTCAAGCCTTCCTACATTGACAGTGAAGCTATCCCCTGGGAAAGGAGCCTCTAAATTGAAGAAGCTCCCTAGCAGGGGTACCTTACTCAACGGGCGATGTTCTGAAATAGCCACATGCCCTTTGCCCCAAGACCATTTACTTGGCTCGTTGCCATAGCGCGAGCTTAATTCGTCAAGAGCTTTTGCATAAGCTTCATTTGAAGATTCTGCGCAAGTTTCTACTTTTTCTGTTCCGGGGTTATCGCACCAAGGACTATTGGGGTTGGTTAACTGCAAAATCAGTGGAGACCTAAAATTTCTAGCGCCATAGTTTTCGGTAAATAAATAGCTCAGACGTGAGAAAAGAGTGCGCGTCAGTTGATCAGCCCAAGCATTAAAGATGAGTGCTGCTGCACTATCTACACGCATATCGCCATCAAAGTCTTTGGAAACTTCCACGGCTTGTGGACCGAGTTTATGGTTTGGTACGCTTGCCTTAAAAAGTTCTAGTAAGGGCTTCGCTCCAAGCGATAAGGTATCGCCTTGCATAGTTTTCATGGAGTTGAAATCATGCTGGCCCTTTGCCTGTATGAGATCCACAATGCGGTCGTAGCGGGTTGGCAGGTCCCAGTCAGCTGTGAGTGGATTGGGGTCATTACTGGCGATGATGGGTTGGTTTGCTGTTGCTATCCAACCCTGCTCAGGATTATTACTCGCTGGCAGTTGTTCAAAAGGCACGTATCCCGTCCAGTCATACTGCTTCTCCCAGCCTAGAGCCGGGGCGACGCCATACAGACCTTGATGCAGAATTCTCTTAGGTGCCATACCAGCAGCTTGGTATGAGATGTTGCCTTCTATATCAGCCATCACTACGTTTTGCATGGGCGCATAGTTTTTACGCAGCGCCTTTTTAAAACCATCTAGATCCTCTGCGCGATTCATTTCTAATAGGCCTGCTACTGATTGATTTTCAATATCAAGAGCGGTCCAGCGTAATGCTAGAGCGTATTTCTCAGTATTGATCGCGCGTTTTGCACGTGAGTAGGCATCTGATATTACTGGACCATGCCTCGTCTCTTTTACCAAGAAGCGCAATGGTGCAGCATCTTTGATGTCGATGATTTCTTGGCGAACTTTAAAGGGTAGCGGGCCATCCGGTCCGCGATACATGCCTGGAGATTTGCTATCTAGTTGCTCGATATATAAATCTTGTACATCAGGATTGGTGTTGGTGAAGGACCAGGCGTATTTATCTGTTCTACCTAAAACAACTGCTGGTATTCCAGGGAGTGTTCCCCCAATGACGTTCATTCCTGGCGCCTCTAGGTGTGCAAAGTACCAAAGGGCTGGGGCAGATAAGCCTAGGTGAGGATCATTTGCCAGTAAAGGTTTCCCGCTGACGGTACGCTTACCGCCGAGCGCCCAATTGTTTGAGCCAATACCATCTTTACCGCCTGGAAGGTCATTGGTAGACAGTTCAGATAGCTCATTAGCTGGCAGCTTATTTGATTTGCTTTCGCCTGCAGACGGTGCCGTATTAAATACTTTGTTATCCCGATACATTTTTGCAAAGTCCATCCGCGTTACTGGATCACCAGCAACAAATGGCGGTAGCACTTGCCAAACTTGTTCGGTCGTTAAGAATTGAGATAACTCTAAGCGTTGTAATTCTTTTTGCCAGTTACCACCCAAATCTAAGGCCATCATCAACATCCAAGCTACGCTGTCTGATGGTGACCAGTAGCCAGGTTTTGAGCCGGTGAGGAAGTATTCAACAGGTAGCGCCCAACCCAAGTGTTGATTACCGGCATTCACGCCATCTGCATAAGATTGCAGCAAGCGTTTGGCAGCAATGGGATAGTGATCAAACTGATTTTCAGCGGCATGTTTAATGCCAAGTGTGCGCATAAAGCGATCAATCGCAACTGTTTCCGAACCGAGGATTTCTGAAAGTCGTCCACTGGCTAGGCGACGATTGACTTCCATCTGCCAAGAACGTTCACTAGCGTGTAAATAACCTAGAGCGAAGAGGGCGTCAGTAGGGCTCTTGGCTTTAATGTGGGGGATGCCACTCTCATCAAAAGTGATCACCACGGCATCACCAAGACTTTGAATGGTTTGCTTGCCTGAGAGCGTAGTCTTTGCAGAGAGTAGATAGATTAAGCAGGTGATGCCAATGACCAGCGAAAGACCGCCGCCAATCCAGAGGATGCCCCGTATCACTGGGCGCAGCCCTTGGATTTTGCTTATAAACTTCATGGGAATATTTTAGCCGTTTTGGACATTTCCCTCTTGGCGCCCCGATGGACCGAGTTCCAGGGCAATAATGCCCTCACATGTTAAAATTTCGCTTGTCTTGATTTATATAGCGCGGCAGTTACTGTTAGTGCGAGCCCGAGTGGTGAAATCGGTAGACACAGCAGATTTAAAATCTGCCGACTCAAAAAAGTCGTGCCGGTTCGATTCCGGCCTCGGGCACCAAGTTTTAATGATATTTACACATCCATTCCACTCATCGCGCCGGTTAATGTCCTTTGTGGGCTTAGCCATTTTCTCGACTGCTATCAGCGCTGAAACGCTTTCTTTCAATTGCATTCGAGCTGAAAGAGACATGACTGAAGAGTATGTCTTAAAAGTAGCCTCGCCAACAGAGGGCTCTAAAAGCACAAAAGGCAAAGTATATTTTGATGAACGTGATTTAGATCAGGTGAGCAGTGGAGGCCTTCAAGAAATTAAAAATGTCTCGATCACCAAAGATAAGATTTCGTTTTTGACGGACACTTCATTTCCGCCTGAAGAATTCGATGGTGTGCGCTATGGCGTTGGGACTGTAGTGTCAGTAACCACGATTAATCGAGTAACGGGTGAATTGAAAAAGATTGAAACGATTAAAGGTGGCATCTTGGCTTCCACCATGGGTGAGGGCACGAAGTCTTATACCGAGAAGTGCTCGGCGATCAAGGGCAATTAGACCGCCCCCAATTTAGTCTGGCTCAGTGACAAACCCTAACTTAGTAAGACCAGCACGGCGTGATGCTGCAAGCACTTGCGCGACATATTCATACTTCACAGACTTGTCGGCACGTAAATTAATTTCAGGCTGAGGATCTTTCTCTGCTGCTTTTTGAGCATAGCCATCAAAAGTCTTTAAGTCGATCGCCGAGCTATTCCAAAAGATTTGACCTTTGGCATCAATCGAGAGCTGCACTGATTCAGGTTTAACTTCATTGCGTACGCTATTGGCTTTAGGTAATTCCACCTTCACTGCTTGCTGGATCACCGGCAGGGTAATCATAAAAATAATTAGCAAGACCAACATGACATCCACCATGGGCGTCATGTTGATTTCGGCCATAATGCCGTCGTCGCTCTGGTCGTCTTGAATATGAAAAGACATGCTTATTCTCCGGAATCTACGCGAGCACCAGTCACAAAATACGCCAATAGATCATTGCCAAAGCGATTGAGATCGGCCACAAACAATTTATTAGCGCGATTGATGGCGTTAAAACCAAGCACTGCTGGAATAGCCACGGCCAAACCTAAGGCAGTCATGATTAAGGCCTCTCCAATTGGGCCGGCCACTTGGTCAAGCTGTGCGCTGCCAGAGCTACTGATAGAAATCAAAGCATGGTAGATGCCCCAAACTGTCCCAAACAAACCAATAAATGGGGCGGTAGCGCCAGTTGAGCCGAGGAAGGTCAACCCTTTTTGTAATTTGGCGGCGACCCCATCAATGCTGTACTTGAGACTTCTGGCCATCCACTCTGAGTAGTTCAATGTTTGCAAAAGCTCGCGATGATTGGTGGATTGGCTTTGGTGATGCGCGGATGCATCCAAGGCTGATTTTGCAATGTGATAGTAAGGATTCGTTCCATGATTTGTCAGGGAGTAGAGGCCTTGATCAAACGAAGTAGCGCGCCAAAACTTGTCTAGTTCTGGGCTGAGCTTACGCAGATTGCGCAGATCCCAAAAACGGGAAAGCAAAATCACCCAGGTAACGATTGAGCAGAGTAAGAGCGCCAGCGCTACAAAGCGGGTGATTGAATCCCCCTCGAGCCACAAATTTGCTAAGCCAAATGGTGTATTCATTTTATTGGGTCTTTAGATTAAATTTAATTAACAGGTTGGTTGAAATTCGAGCGGGCGAACCGTTCACTAAAAATGGCTTGAAGCGATAACGTCTGCCAATGTCGGAGGCAGCGCGATCTAGTCGCGGGAATGTGCTCGATTTTAATAAAGCAATATCCTCAACGTTGCCACCTTCATCAATAATCAATCGCACTACTACTTCACCTTGCTCGCCTGATCTCTTGGAGAATGAGGGGTAATAGGCATCGGCATCCGGTTGGTATACGACGACCAGTTTACCAATATCGGTCTGAATGGGTGTGCCGCTAGCTCCCCCATTGGTGGCAGGGGCAACAGCAGCATTTGGGGTGGGTGCATCAGATTTGCTGGGCTGCTGACTAGGCGGTGTAGCGGCTTGTTGTTGAGACTGCGGGGGTATTGGTACTTGAGTGGATTTCTCGTTGACGGTCTTCTTTTTCTCTTCTTGCTTTGGCTTGGGTGGTGGTGGCGCTGGAGGCTGAGCTGGTTTTGCTGCTTCAGGGCTCACTAGATTGGCCATCACGCGGGAATCGTCTAGATTGTCAGGGGTGTTAGGCTGCATGCTCTTATGAAAGCCAATAAAAAAGATGGCATGCATTAGTAGAACAATACCAATGATGGTACGTTCGGTTTTATCAAACGGAAGGTAGTGATCTAGACGAGATACAAAAGTGTTCACTGGAGATCACCTAGATATTTAGCTGATATAGCATGCGCACTTAAATCGCTAGACATCAGTTCTTGAGCCATGCGCAAGAGTGTAACTTCATCTTTGCTGCTCATGAAGAGCACGGAGCCACAAGCATCTTCAGAATGTGTAGTCTCGTTATCCTCTAACTGGCGCTTGAGTTGTCGTACTACTGCCTCGCCCGTATCAATTAAGGTAATACTGTCACCTAGTAACTTTCGTATCGCTTTACGAAGAAAAGGGTAGTGAGTGCAACCCAAAACTAAGGTGTCAGCACCCGCATCCTGAATCGGCTCTAAATGCTTGGCCAATAACTCTAGCGTATCTTCACCGTCTGCTTCTCCTGATTCAATTAATGGCACTAAGCCAGCACCCGCTTGCTTGATAAATTGGCAGTTGGCAGGAAGCGTTGCTAGTAGGGCATTGAACTTATCACTATTGAGTGTGGCTTCGGTGGCGAGTACACCCACAATCCCGTTCTGCGTTTGCATTGCTGCTGGCTTGATCCCTGGCTCAACGCCAATAATTGGAATATTCAATTTCTGGCGAATATCTTTAATCGCTTCTGCCGTGGCAGTGTTGCAAGCCACCACAATCGCGTCGCAACCTTCTTCGGCAAGGTATTGGCACAAAGCAAGACTGCGAGCGGCAATCCATTCGCTCGACTTTTCGCCATAGGGGGCATTTGCAGAGTCCGCAAGATAGATGTAATCGTGCTCGGGAAGTTGGTCTAGGGCCTCATCCAAGATGGATAAGCCCCCAATGCCAGAATCAAAAACCCCGATCAGTGCCAAGTAGTCAGCTGCGCTTAAACAATCTTGACCGGAATATTTCCGATCTTAGCTTGCCATTCTTTAGGGCCGGTCTCATGCATTGAGATGCCTTCAGAGTTCACTGCTACTGTGACTGGCATGTCTTTGACATCAAACTCATAAATCGCTTCCATGCCTAAGTCAGCAAAGCCAACCACTTTAGAAGTTTGGATCGCTTTAGAGACCAAGTAAGCAGCGCCACCAACAGCCATTAAGTAAGCAGACTTATGTTTCTTAATTGCTTCAATCGCAACGGGACCACGCTCTGCTTTACCAATCATGGAAATCAAACCCGTTTTTGCCAACATCATCTCAGTAAACTTATCCATCCGAGTAGAAGTAGTTGGACCTGCTGGACCAACAACTTCATTACGCACTGGATCGACTGGACCGACGTAATAGATCACACGATTCTTAAAGCTCACCGGTAACTCTTCACCTTTAGCGAGCATGTCCTGAATGCGCTTATGAGCAGCATCACGACCAGTCAGAATTTTGCCGTTGAGCAACAGTGTTTCGCCTGGTTTCCAGCTCGCGACTTCTGCGGCAGTCAAGGTATCCAAATTGATCCGCTTGGATTTTTTGGTGTCTGGGGTCCAAGTGACATCTGGCCAGTCAGCTAGGGAAGGGATTTCTAATTTGGCTGGACCATCGCCGTGCAAATGGAAGTGGATGTGGCGAGTTGCAGCGCAGTTCGGGATCATTGCGACAGGGAGCGAGGCTGCATGGGTTGGGTAATCCAAAATCTTGACGTCCAGGACAGTGGCTAAGCCACCAAGGCCTTGGGCACCAATCCCCAATTGATTCACCTTTTCATAGAGCTCAAGGCGCAATTCTTCCACTTTGTTTTTTGGTCCACGAGCAATGAGTTCCTGAATATCTACAGGACCCATTAAAGACTCTTTAGCCATCAACATGGCTTTTTCAGGAGTACCACCGATACCAATCCCGAGGATGCCGGGTGGACACCAGCCTGCACCCATGGTGGGAACAGTTTTGAGAACCCAGTCGACGATGGAGTCAGAAGGGTTGAGCATGACCATCTTGGCCTTGTTCTCTGAACCACCACCTTTGGCGGCGCAGATCACTTCAACATCATCACCAGGGACGATTTCATAATGAATGACAGCAGGAGTGTTATCACCAGTATTTTTACGTTTACCTGCTGGATCAGTCAACACGGAAGCGCGGAGCATATTTTCTGGGTTGAGATAAGCACGGCGCACGCCTTCATTGACCATCTCGCTCACGCTCATCGTGGCATCCGACCATTGCACGTTCATGCCAATTTTGAGGAAAACGACTGCAATACCAGTGTCTTGGCAAAGAGGGCGATGTCCCTCGGCACACATGCGGCTATTGGTCAGAATTTGGGCGATCGAATCCTTGGCGGCTACGCCTTGTTCTAGCTCATAAGCCTTGCCCATCGCATCAATAAAATCCTTGGGATGGTAGTAGGAGATGAACTGGAAGGCATCCGCTACGCTTTGAATCAGGTCATTTTGTTTAATGTTTGTCATGTTTTTGGACTTAATTAGTAAAGGTTTGCCCTATTTTAAGGGTTTGCCATAGAGCAAATCCCCCGTGTTTTCACTTATCTTATTAGCTCTTGAGGGTGTAACCCCGTCATTCTGTGTTCATTATGCAGAAAATGAGTGGCTGATTATTAAAAAGAGGGCTGTAAAGCATGGAACCATTAAAGCAAGAAAACCGCGTATTTAACCCACCCGCAGACTTTGTTAAGGGTGCCGCTATTCCTGGAATGGAAGCCTATAACAAGCTTTGCGCAGAAGCCGAAAAGGACTATGAGGGTTTTTGGGGGCGCCTTGCTAGAGAGAATATCTATTGGAAGAAGCCTTTCACTAAGGTTCTTGATGAATCTAAGGCGCCTTTCTATAAGTGGTTTGAAGATGGTTTAACCAATGCTTCATACAACTGCTTAGACCGCCAAATTGAAAATGGCTTGGGTGATAAGGTCGCTATCATTTTTGAAGCTGACGACGGTCAGGTGACCAACGTTACTTACAAAGACATGCTTGATCGTGTTTGCAAAATGGCAAATGCATTGCGCAAGATGGGCATCAAGTCTGGTGACCGCGTCATTATTTACATGTCAATGTCCGTTGAAGGTATTGTTGCCATGCAAGCTTGTGCTCGTATTGGTGCAACACACTCAGTAGTATTCGGTGGCTTCTCTGCTAAATCATTACAAGAGAGAATTGTTGACGTTGGCGCAGTAGCGGTGATTACTGCTGATGAACAAATGCGCGGTGGCAAAGCACTACCACTGAAAGTAATTGTTGATGAGGCGCTTGCTTTAGGTGAATGTGAAAAAATCAAAAATGTCGTTGTGTACAAGCGTACCGGCGGCAATATTCCCATGACTGCTGGTCGCGATTCTTGGATGCACGATGTTGTTGCTAATGAATCTTCCACTTGCGAGCCGGAGTGGGTGAGTGCAGAACATCCACTCTTTGTTCTCTATACCTCAGGTTCTACAGGCAAGCCAAAGGGTGTTCAGCACTCTACCGGCGGTTACCTGTTGTGGGCTATTTTGACCATGAAGTGGACATTTGACATTAAGCCAAACGATGTGTTTTGGTGTACTGCCGATATTGGTTGGGTCACTGGACATTCCTATATTACTTATGGCCCGCTCGCAGTGGGCGCGACTGAGATTGTGTTTGAAGGCGTACCTACCTATCCAAATGCAGGCCGTTTCTGGGACATGATCCAAAAACACAAAGCAACGATTTTCTATACAGCACCCACAGCGATTCGTTCCTTGATCAAAGCATCAAGTAATGATCAAGCTATTCATCCTAAGAGCTACGACTTATCTTCTTTGCGTCTCTTGGGTTCAGTAGGCGAGCCAATTAATCCTGAAGCTTGGATGTGGTACTACGAAAACGTAGGCGGTTCACGTTGCCCAATTGCAGATACATTCTGGCAAACCGAAACTGGCGGCCATATGATTTCTCCATTGCCGGGTGCAACACCAATGATTCCTGGTTCATGCACCTTGCCATTGCCAGGCATCATGGCGGCGATTGTGGATGAAGTTGGCCATGATGTACCAAATGGTCAAGGTGGTATCTTGGTAGTGAAGCGTCCATGGCCTTCGATGATTCGTAATATTTGGAACGATAGCGATCGTTTTGTGAAGTCTTATTTCCCAGAAGAATTGGGCGGCACCTTGTATCTTGCTGGTGATGGCGCGATTCGTAATAAAGAGACTGGTTATTTCACCATCACTGGTCGTATCGACGACGTCTTGAACGTTTCCGGTCACCGTATGGGCACTATGGAAATCGAATCCTGCTTAGTGGCCAACCCATTGGTTGCTGAAGCTGCCGTAGTGGGTCGTCCAGACGATATGACGGGTGAAGCTATTTGCGTATTCGTAGTTCTTAAGGGTGGGCGCCCAACGGGCGATGAAGCCAAGAGGATTGCTACCGAGTTGCGCAACTGGGTTGGCAAAGAGATCGGCCCAATTGCCAAGCCAAAAGACGTTCGCTTTGGTGATAACTTGCCTAAAACGCGCTCTGGCAAGATCATGCGTCGCTTGTTGCGTGTGATCGCTAAAGGCGAAGAGGTTACTCAAGATACCTCTACTCTAGAAAATCCAGCGATTTTGGATCAACTCAAAGAGGCGCTCTAAGCAAATCCACTTACACCCTTTTGTTAACCGTATAATCGATGGTTTCCGGAAGGGTGGATGAGCGGTTTAAGTCATACGCCTGGAAAGCGTACGTAGGTTAATAGCCTACCGCGGGTTCGAATCCCGCCCCTTCCGCCAAAGTCAATAAGTATTACAAGGCTTTGTGGCAATTTGACAGTGTATAATAATATTTCCCGATCGGGAATATATGCCTATAAATTAAGCAATTAATCAATAAATTTCCCGATCAGGAAATTATGTTGAAAAAGTAGGCAAATTACAATAAAATTTCCCGATCAGGAAATATTTATGAGCGCACAAATTCAAAACTCTACAGATCTGGGCCGCTTGGTTCGCGAGACTCGCAAGCGCCTCAAGTTGACTCAGCCCCAATTGGCATTAGCCGCTAATGTGGGAGTAAGGTTCATTGTTGAGCTGGAGGCTGGTAAAGCTACTCTTAGGCTAGAAAATATTCTAAGAGTGCTCCAAGCCTTGGGTGGCGTATTGAGTGTGGAGGGAATGGATCCCTTCATTGGCAGTAAACAAGCAGGGGCGCGCTAAATGGTTCGAGAATTAAACGTCTGGTTTTTTGGTGAGTGCGTTGGTGTGCTAACTCAAGACGAAGGCTATCTATCTTTTCGATATTTGCCCCAATGGCTGGAATCAAAAAACGCTAAGCCTCTTTCCCAATCTTTGCCTTTAAGTGCCGAACCATTTGGTGACAAGATTGCAAAACCATTTTTTGCTGGCCTATTGCCGGAGGGCAATAAACGCGCGGAAATCGCGAACATCTTAAAGGTATCGAGTAAAAATGATTTCGCGTTGCTAGATGGTATTGGGGGTGAGTGTGCTGGGGCATTGATTTTGTTGGAACCCGGTCAAACACCTCCAGTAGAAGCGCACGCAAGTAAGTCTATAGAGTGGCTAGAAGAAGATCAGCTAATTGGAGTACTGGAGAGGCTACCTAAGAGACCGTTGCTTGCTGGAGAGTCTGGATTAAGACTTTCGCTTGCTGGAGCTCAAGAGAAGTTACCGGTAGTTGTTAGGGAAGTGCAGGGTAAGGATGGTCAAGGTAACCATTTTGAAATTGGCCTACCAAAGAACAATGTTCCTAGCTCGTTCATTCTAAAGCCTGAGATATCAGGCGTTGATGGCAGTGTCTATAACGAAGCATTTTGTCTTGCTTTGGCTAAGGAGTTAAAGCTAAGTGCTGCTGCCGCCAAGATTGGCCGCACAAAAGATAAAACGTATCTATTGGTTGAGCGTTATGACCGTTTTCTTGATAGCAATGGGCAACTAAAAAGATTGCACCAAGAGGATTTCTGTCAGGCCTTAGGTGTAGCGCCTGAGATTAAATACCAGAATGAAGGTGGGCCAACTATTGGTGACGGATTTGCATTGGTGCGTAGAGTAACTAACCCAAGCGCCCCCAATCTTTTGCGACTATTGGACTACATTATTTTTAATTTATTGGTAGGTAACAATGATGCTCACGCAAAGAACTTTTCATTGCTTTATAGTCAAAATGGAATTCAACTAGCACCACTCTATGATGTGTTGTCAACGGCGGTCTACCCTGATCTTAGCGATAGAATGGCAATGAAGATTGGTAGCAAGTATCGATTTGATGAATTGCATGCACGCCATTGGGGGCAGATGGCTGAAGTAGCCCAGTTAGGTGCGCCTCAATTAAAGAGAAGAGTGCTTGAGATTGCCGGTGTATTGCCAACACTTGCACAAAATCTGCATATTCAATTTAAAGCCAAGGGCTGGGATCACCCTATTCTTAATGAAATTACCTCATTGATTAAGGCGCGTTGCAAATTAACGATTGATCGCTTTTCTCTTGCCAAGTAATTTGAGTTAAAAGTGCTCAAAAGGGGTGGTAAATAAACCCTTGAGGAGCATAAAAAAGATAAAAGAAAGACGGATTAAATTTCTAAATAGTTCTATAACACATTATTTATAAAGAGCTTTATTTATAAATTTACTTTGTTATTGACATAAGATTTACTTTGTTTTTATCCCATACTTGCTGGAAAAATTATGCAGTCCAGTAGAGGGCTTATTTGGACTATGGGCATCCATTCCGTCAAGGGCACCCCAAAGGGGTGGCTTTTTATTTTCAGGGCACACTTCATTTTGCAAGCTAGGCTAGTATTTACTATGTTTAATGCGGCACTTTTGTTTTTACGTAACCAAGAGGAATCAATATGATTTTTGTATTCTGGCTAATGGACCGTCCTGGAACGGCCCAATTAAGAGATGAAGTGCGACCTATCCATCGTGAATATCTCGCCAAGTTATCTGATCGCATGGCTTTCTGCGGACCGCTTACTTCTGAAGATGGTCAAACCACTGTCGGAAGTTTATTGGCCATTGATTTTCCGAGCCGTACTGCAGCTGAGGCTTGGATAGCAGCAGAGCCGTTCACGATGGCAGGGGTTTATGAAAAACCCATCATTCATGTTTTCCATAATAAGTGGCCGCAAAAGGTTGGGTTTCCTCCTGCTTGAATTTCAATAAATTAAGGGCTAGAAAATCTAGCCCTTAATTTAGTGTTGCAGAGAATATTTAAATTGGTTTAATTTCTAGCTTTCTAAACTTGATAGTGCCACCAGCAGATTGAAGGCCAATAAGACCTTCTGAGAATTTACTGTCTTCACCATCTGCTACCGTCACAACACCGTTCATCGTTACTTTGAAGTGGCTGCCATTAGCAACGATTTCCATCGTATTCCAGCGTCCGCCAGCCTTATGAATCGGATTCACTTTAGCGACATCGACGATGGCACCAGTTGAATATTCTTGTCCAGGGCGTGTATCCCAGATATTGACTTCATAAGCATTGCCGGCGGTGACAAGGTTCGGGTTTTGGCAGCGAATAAAAATACCGCTATTGGTATTTGACTCAGCCCAAAATTCAGCGCGAATAATAAAGTTCTTATATTTTGCGGAGCTGACTAAAAAGCCCATGGGCTTGTCGCTCACAATCATACCGTTGCCTATCTGCCAATTAGCATTGCCAATAATGTTCCAGCCAGAAAGGCTGACGCCGTCGATCAGGGGGGTAAAGCCATCTTGATTTTGAGCGCTAGCAGAATTGCCAACTAGCAAAACGCTTAGCAAAAAGCCTAGTGCGGCAAGTTTTTTGATAAATAACTTCATTGTTGTCTCCGGTTTTATTGATTTCTTGTTATTGAATGGGTAGTTATTTTTACTGGTAAACCCAAAGTTACACAAGTGGCTGTTTTCCCTCGAGTTCTCCCTAAATCAAGTAGACTTACGGGATGAATTCACCTAAATTGCGCTCACTTCTCTTGGTTTCCATTTTTTCCGCCTTGGCCTTATCTGGCTGTGGAAGTATCGAGTCAGCAGCGCAACAGGATTGCACCTCGATTGGTTGGAATATTGGCAGCCAAGGCTATAACGACTGCTATAAGGCCCGGCTTTATGAGCGCAAGCTTGACTACTCACTTCCGCCCGGCGACAAGCCATCCCCATCCCTGCTATAGATTAGGGTAAACCCTAGTTTTAATCCCTTGAGCGCCGTCAAGGACTTAGAGGTCGAAATAACCCAAAATCACACGATGATTTTGCAGGTCGCTATATATGGCTAAATGCTTAAGAATCAACAATTCAATCGGCGCGACTAGAAATTAGAGACTACAAAATATGAATCACCCAAAACCCTCAGGAGAAGTCAAAGCCGTTGCTGTAGCAACTGCAGATGACTTAAGGGAAACCATTCGTCGCAAAAGTAAGCTGAAGGGCCGTCAAGCAGATGACGTTTCTTTGTCCGAAGTGCGTCAGTTGATTGGGGAAGCACCACACCGCCGTGATTTATTGATCGAAAATTTACATAAATTGAATGATGAATATCGTGCTTTGCATGATCGTCATTTAGTTGCTTTGGCAAAAGAAATGAATTTGCCTATGGCTGAAGTTTATGAAGTTGCTACCTTCTACCATCACTTTGAAGTAGTGCGCGGTAATGATCCAGTAGCTGATATCACTGTGCGCGTATGCGATGGCTTGTCCTGCGAATTGGCTGGCGCAAAAAATCTCTTGGAAAAATTACCTGCGATCTTGGGTAATCCCAATGTCAAGGTAATTGCAGCCCCTTGCGTAGGTCGTTGCGAACAGGCACCAGTAGCGGTAGTGCATCAGTATCCCGTCCTATTTGCTACAACAGATAAAGTCGCTGCAGCAGTCAATAACAAGATGACCACTCAGCCATTGGCAAAAGATGATGCGAGTTTTGATCCTGTGGCATTAGCTGAGAAGGGTATTTCTCCTCAAGGCGAAAACCAGGCAGTTTCACCAAGCTATGTTGGTTACGAAGCCTATCGCGCTAAAGGCGGTTATGCCTTAGCAACAGACATTGCCCAAGGTAAGCTTGATGGCGAAAGCATCATCAAGGCTATGGAAAATTCTGGCTTGCGCGGTTTAGGCGGAGCTGGTTTCCCAGCAGGGCGCAAGTGGCGCATTGTTAAAGATCAAATCGCCCCTAAGCTGATGGCGGTCAATATTGACGAAGGCGAGCCGGGAACGTTTAAAGACCGCACGTATTTAGAGCGTGACCCGCATCGCTTCTTAGAAGGTTTGCTGATTGCGGCGAACGTTGTTGGAATTGATGCTTGCTACATTTACTTGCGTGACGAATATCACGGTTGCCGTGAGTTGCTTGAAAAAGAATTAGCCAAGCTCAAAGCCAATCCCCCATTCAAATTACCTTCAATTGAATTACGTCGTGGCGCCGGTGCTTACATCTGCGGTGAAGAATCCGCCATGATTGAGAGTATCGAAGGCAAACGTGGTGAGCCACGCATGCGTCCTCCCTACATTGCACAGGTTGGCCTGTTCGGACGCCCAACACTTGAGCATAACTTTGAAACTTTGTATTGGGTGCGCGATATTGTGCAGCGCGGACCAGAGTGGTTTAGCTCTTATGGTCGTCATGATCGCAAAGGCTTGCGTAGCTATAGCGTCAGTGGTCGTGTGAAGAACCCTGGTGTGAAATTAGCTCCAGCAGGCATTACTATTCAAGAACTCATTGATGAATATTGTGGCGGCATGCAAGACGGTCACCAGTTCTACGGCTATTTACCGGGTGGTGCATCGGGCGGCATCTTGCCAGCTACGATGAATGACATTCCTTTGGACTTTGATACCTTGCAGCCTTATGGTTGCTTCATTGGCTCTGCTGCAGTGATGGTGTTTAGTGATCAAGACAAAGCTAGAGATATGGCATTAAATGTCATGCATTTCTTTGAGCATGAAAGCTGCGGTCAGTGCACACCGTGCCGCGTTGGCACGGGTAAGGCTGCTAAGTTGATGCAAGCTAAATCCTGGGATCAAGAAACCTTAGAAGATCTAGCGACGGTGATGGTCGATGCTTCGATCTGCGGTCTAGGTCAAGCCGCACCCAATCCGATTCGTTGTATCCATAAATATTTCCCGCAAGAAGTTGCTTGATAGAACTTAGGGAAAAATAAGATAAATATGAACGCACCAACCAATCCTAAAGAGCTCGAACTGCAAACAGTCGAGTTCAAGCTTGACGGCAAAACCATCGTTTCGTACGAAGGTGAAACTATTCTCAAGGCTGCCAAACGCCATGGTGTGGATATTCCGCATCTGTGCTTTAAAGACGGATATCGTCCCGATGGTAATTGCCGTGCATGCGTAGTTGAAATCAATGGTGAGCGCACCCTGGCACCTAGCTGCTGTCGTAGTGCTACACCTGGCATGGAAGTCAAAGCTAATAGCGAACGCGCTGTTAAGAGTCAAAAGCTAGTGTTAGAGATGTTGCTCTCCGATATGCCGGATGAGGGCTTCAAGTGGGTAGGCGATAGTAAGGAAGAAGAGCAACAGAATCAACATGGTGAGCTAAGCACTTGGGCTGCCCGTATGGACGTGACTGTTCGACCAGAGCTCAAAGCATTACGCCGCGAGAAGGTTGCTAGCGATATCTCCCATCCAGCGATGGCAGTGAACTTAGATGCCTGCATTCAATGTAATCGTTGTGTGCGTGCTTGTCGTGAAGAGCAGGTTAATGATGTGATCGGCTACGCCATGCGTGGCGGCCATAGTGAGATCGTATTTGATCTCAATGATCCAATGGGTGATAGCACCTGCGTTGCATGTGGTGAGTGCGTGCAAGCTTGCCCAACTGGCGCTTTGATGCCAAAAGGTTTGATCGGTTCACAAACCGTCGACCGTAAGGTGGATTCAGTTTGCCCATTCTGTGGCGTAGGCTGTCAAATTACCTATAACGTAAAAGATGAAAAGATTGTTAGCGTAGAGGGCCGTGATGGACCCGCTAATCACAACCGCCTTTGCGTTAAGGGCCGCTTTGGGATGGATTACATTCATAACCCACAGCGCTTAACAAAACCTTTGATTCGTAAGGCTGGTGTTCCCAAAGATGAGAATGCTATTCAGAATCCACAAGACTGGTCAAGCGTCTTCCGTGAAGCGACTTGGGAAGAGGCTTTGGAAGTTGCTGGTGGTGGACTTAAAAAACTCAAAGACAAGCATGGTTTAAAAGTATTGGCTGGCTTTGGTTCAGCCAAGGGTAGTAACGAAGAGGCCTATTTATTCCAAAAGTTGGTCCGCACTGGTTTTGGTAGTAACAACGTTGACCATTGCACGCGTCTTTGCCATGCATCTTCTGTCGCAGCATTACTTGAAGGCGTTGGCTCTGGCGCAGTAAGTAATCAAGTCAATGATGTTGAGCACTCCAGCATGATTTTCTTGATTGGCTCAAATCCAACTGCCAATCATCCAGTAGCGGCAACTTGGTTTAAAAATGCCGCTAAACGCGGCGCAAAAATTGTGCTGTGCGATCCTCGTAGCACTGAGATTAGTAAGCATGCTTGGCGCACCATGCAGTTCAAGCCTGATACTGATGTGGCAATGCTCAATGCCATGATCTATACGATTATTGAAGAAGGTTTGGTTGATCAAGACTTCATTGAAAATCGCGCTAATAACTTTGAAGCCCTTAAAGAAAATATTAAAGGCTATAGTCCTGAGGCAATGGCTCCTGTCTGCGGCATTCCAGCGGAAACTTTGCGTGAAGTTGCTCGTGAATTTGCTACCACTAAGTCGGCGATGGTCTTGTGGGGCATGGGCGTTAGCCAGCACGTACACGGTACCGATAATGCACGTTGCTTAATTGCCTTAGTGAGTATTACCGGTCAAATTGGTAAGCCTGGTTCTGGCTTACATCCATTACGTGGTCAGAACAACGTACAAGGCGCCAGTGATGCAGGATTGATTCCGATGATGTTCCCGAACTATCAACGGGTTGATAATCCTGCAGCACATGCATGGTTTGAAAAATTCTGGGATACCCCATTAGATCAGAAACCTGGCTACACAGTAGTTGAGATCATGCATAAGATCACGGCACCCGATAGCGATCCCGATAAGATTCGTGGAATGTATGTCGAGGGTGAAAATCCTGCAATGAGCGATCCTGATTTGAATCATGCGCGTCATGCACTGGCTTCTTTAGAGCATCTTGTTGTGCAAGACATCTTCATGACAGAAACTGCGCTTCTAGCGGACGTCGTTTTACCAGCAAGCGCTTGGCCTGAGAAAGTTGGCACCGCCAGTAACACTGACCGTATGGTGCAGATGGGCAAGAAGGCGATCAATCCTCCTGGCGAAGCAAAGCCTGATCTATGGATCATTCAGCAGATCGCTAAACGGATGGGCTTGAACTGGAACTATCAAGGTCCTGATGATGGGGTTGCAGAGGTCTATGACGAAATGCGTCAAGCCATGCATGCAGCGATCAATGGTATTACTTGGGAGCGTCTCGAAAAAGAATCTAGCGTGACCTATCCTTGTTTATCTGCTGAAGATCCTGGTCGCCCAATCGTGTTTGATGATCATTTTGCAACAGTTGATGGCAAAGTCAAACTCGTACCTGCTGACATCATTCCGGCTAATGAGCGTCCAGATGCAGAGTACCCATTTGTATTGATTACAGGCCGTCAGCTAGAGCATTGGCATACTGGCAGTATGACGCGCCGTGCCACTGTGCTCGATGCGATTGAGCCATTGGCTACCGTCTCTATGAATGGTGAGGATATGACCCAGCTAGGTGTTTCTGCTGGCGATGTGATTACCGTTCAATCAAGACGTGGCGAGGTGGGGATTCATGTGCGTAGAGATGATGGCACTCCGCGTGGCGTAATCTTTATTCCGTTTGCTTACTATGAAGCTGCGGCAAACTTGATTACCAATGCTGCCTTAGATCCATTTGGCAAGATTCCAGAGTTCAAGTACTGCGCAGTCAAGCTCGCCAAAGGCGGTCATGCTGCCCCAGTAATGGGCTACGGCACTAATGATCCTAAGAGGCAGAAAGTAACATCTGTTTCGTAAAAGATAGCATCTCACCTAAACCCTGCCTTTAAGGTGGGGTTTTTATTTTAGGTTTGCCCATCTGCAAAATTGTAGATACAATGTAGATACATTTTAAGCAAAGGGGCATCTATGCAAACTATCATTAAAAAGTGGGGTAATAGTCCTGCATTGCGTTTAAATACTGCTGTCATGAAGTCTGCTCACTTGAATATTGATCAGCTTGTTTCGGTTAAGGTGCAGAGGGGTCGAATAGTGATTGAGCCAATCGTTCAGAGGGAATACCAGCTTGATGAATTACTTGCTGGAATAACTGCCAAAAATCTTCATCATGAAAATGATTTTGGTGGGCCCGTAGGCAAAGAATTGCTCTGATGGTTAAGACTTATATTCCAAACGCTGGGGATATTGTTTGGTTGGAGTTTGATCCTCAAGCTGGACACGAGCAAGCAGGGCGTCGCCCCGCCGTGGTTTTAACACCAGAAGCCTATAACAAAAAAACAAGTTTGATGATTTGCTGTCCCTTGACTACAAAAATCAAAGGCTATCCATTTGAGGTCTTGGTAGAAATTGATGGCGTTCAATCTGCGATTCTTTCTGATCAAGTCAAATCTCTGGATTGGAAGACTCGCAAGGCAAAATATAAGGGTGCAGTCAGCGCTTTTGCTCTTACCGAGGTGCGAAGTAAGGCCAAAGCGCTTCTTTCAATAACGTAAATATGTCGCAATTAATTCATTTGGTGAATTTAAGCTAGCATATGCAAATATTGCTTGGCAAGGAAAGCAATTTTCATGTTGTTGATGAGCAAATTAATTTCTGGGCAAGTTTGGGTAAGGCTTGCATAGACAATTCAGAATTGCCAACCAGCATTGTAGCTGACTGTTTGGCGTCCCTTAGCGGGGCTAAAAGTCAGGGATTTGCACCTTTTATTCCTCGAACGACTGCTTAATGGGGTGAAAAATACCAAGAATCCTATTGCCATTTAGAATTAACACTCCATGGCCAGTTCAAAACCCCAAACTTCAACAGTTAATCCCAAAGGAGAGTTACCCGTCCTGATTATCGGAGCAGGCCTAGCAGGCTTAACGGTGGCTTTGCACATGGCTGAGACTCAGCCGGTCATTATTATGGCCAAGCGTGCTCTCGGTGAGGGTGCCACAGCGTGGGCGCAAGGCGGCATTGTTGGGGTCGTTGATAAAGAGCATGACAGTATTGACGCTCACGTAGAGGACACCTTAAATGCGGGGGCTGGACTCGTAGTCGAGTCAACGGCTCGGTATATTGCGGAAGAAAGCTCTGATGCAATCCAATGGCTGGTCGATCAAGGCGTGCCATTTACCCCCGATGAGACTGGTCCAATGGGTTTGCACTTAACCCGTGAGGGTGGTCATAGCCAGCGTCGCATTGCGCATGCAGCTGATTCAACCGGTAAGGCTATCCATGAAGTGCTGCTCGATAAAGCGCGCGCGCATAAAAATATTCAACTACTTGAGCATTGGATTGCTCTAGATCTCATTACCAATCGTCATTTAGATGTTAAGACTGCGCGCACTAAGCCAAATCGTTGCTATGGCGTGTATGCACTGGATATTAAAAATAATCGCGTTGAAACCATTGAGGCGAAGTCTGTAGTTCTAGCTACTGGTGGTGTTGGTAAGGTGTATCGCTACACCAGTAATCCTGACACCGCTACTGGTGACGGTATTGCCATGGCTTGGCGAGCGGGTTGTCGCATTGGCAATATGGAATTTATTCAGTTTCATCCGACATGCCTGTATCACCCCAGCGATCGCACCTTCCTCATTACTGAGGCAATGCGCGGTGAGGGCGGTTTACTCAAGTTGCCTGATGGCACTCGTTTTATGCCAGAGCATGATGAGCGTAATGAATTAGCTCCGCGCGATATTGTTGCTAGAGCCATTGACTTTGAGATGAAAAAGCATGGCCTCGACTATGTGCACCTAGACGCTACTCATCTAGGTGAAGCGTTTATTAAAGAACACTTTCCAATGATCTATGCGCGTTGCATGAGTTTGGGTCTAGATATTACTAAAGAGCCTATACCAGTTGTGCCAGCAGCGCATTACGCTTGTGGTGGCGTGGTCACCGATCTCAAAGGCCGTACAGATTTAGCGGGTCTCTATGCAGTGGGCGAGGCAACCTACACCGGTTTGCATGGCGCCAATCGTTTGGCCAGCAATTCCTTGTTAGAGTGCATCGTGATTGGTAAAGCTGCCGCTGCTGATATAGCAGAGCTTAAAACACCAATTCTGCCAAAACTTCCTCTATGGGATGAGAGTCAGGTAGAGGATGCTGATGAACAAGTGGTGATTGCCCATAACTGGGATGAGTTACGTTCTTTGATGTGGAACTATGTCGGTATTGTGAGAACCAACCGTCGATTAGAGCGGGCATTGCATCGCATCAAGCTATTAAGGTATGAGGTGCAAGAGTATTACGCTAACTTTAAAGTCACGCGAGATCTGATTGAGCTACGTAACTTACTAGAGTGTGCAGAGTTGATCGTACGTTCAGCTTTAATGCGCAGAGAAAGTAGGGGGCTGCACTATAGCCGTGACTACCCAGGCACTTGGGCGGTTTCTTATCCTACGATTTTGACCCCTCAGGCAGAAGGAACTTCTGAAGCCCCCGAGACCTAAATCGATTTACAGAGAGCCTTTTAGAACTGCCTCTTTTATATGTTTGCTTAAGCGGGTTTGCCATCCCTTACCACTTGCACGTAATTTTTCTAACACATCAGAATCTAATCTAAGGCTAAGCATTTCCTTTGCATTTTTAATTGGTGGGCGACCAACACCTCTTTTGATGAGGGTGTCACCAATATAGACGTGGGCATTTTTGAACCACTCTTCATCTGCTTCTGGTGCGTCATCTGGATCAACCCATTCTTCTTTCATATTTTTTGATTTCACGTTCATTTGCTCTCCTCATACTAATGATTCGTTTGATTGCACCCCTGTATGTCCAGACAATAAATACTGGTCGATCATCTAAATATCCAAAGGTTCTGATTCGTACTTCCCCATAATCTTTTCTGTAATCAATTTGATCCATATGAGACCCATCGAATACCTCATTTGCCCTGGCCATATTCAGTCCACGTGCCAATAAGGTAATTTCTCGCTTCACATCATCAAACTCAATCACGCATTCACCCAATTAATGTATATACAAAAATAATTAATGTCAATACAAAAATTGAGAAAGAGAAGGCTAGCCCAATAGATGCATGGGCTTTAGTCTAGAAATGAAAAACCCTACTGAATATCAGTAGGGTTTGAAGAGTTAGTCAGTCAAAGACTAACGAAGGGGGTTGTTACAAAATACGCATTGAGAAATCCACCGCATTGACATCCTTGGTGAGCTTACCAAGGGAGATGCGATCAACACCCGTAGCAGCAATTGCTCGCATTTGATCTAAGTTAATTCCGCCGGAAGCTTCTAGCAGAGCGCGGCCAGCAGTAAAGGTAACAGCCTCTTTCATTTGCTCGGTAGTGAAGTTATCAATCAAGATGCTTTTTGCACCTGCAGCTAGAGCTTCTTGTAGCTCCGCAAAGCTTTCTACTTCAATCTGAATATCCACCCCAGAATGTAATTCTGCTGCAGCTTTGAGTGCAGCAGCAATGCCACCGGCAGCAGCAATATGATTCTCCTTAATCAGAATGCCGTGCCATAAGGCAAGGCGTTGATTTTGGCCACCGCCAACTCGCACTGCATACTTTTGCGCCTGACGTAATCCAGGAATAGTTTTGCGCGTATCTAATACAGCGCAACCCTGAGGATTTGGGCTTGCCCCTGCAATCGCATCAACATGTTGGCGGGTAATGCTGGCAGTCCAAGATAAGGTTTGCAGAAAGTTAATACAAGGGCGTTCAGCAGAGAGTAGGGCTCTTGAATCAGCTGTAATGTCGCAGACTTTGGTATCGGGCGCCATCATATCGCCCTCCATGTAGTGCCAAGTGACGGTTGCATTCGGATCTAATTTCTTGAGCGTGCCTTCGAACCAGTCAACACCACAGAGCACTGCTACTTGACGCACGATGAGCTGTGCTTGTACAGGCTTGCTGGGTACCAGCTTCGCCGTCCAATCATTCTGACCAATATCTTCCATCAGCGCATCATGAATATTGCGTTGACGGGCTTGCTCTAAGGTTTCGTTGTAATCAAACATATTTTTTAAGCTGCACCAATATTTTTCACAAAGCCATGCTGGGCTTTTTCTAGAAGATCAGGATGGTTAGTTGTGAAGTCCAGCATACGCTCAATACAGCCCAGTGCCTTGATTCGAGTGGGTTCTTTGATGAAGATTTCACCAGAAGCGTTTTCTAGGCAAGCCAAGATCCCTTGTAAACCATTCATGGCCATCCAAGGACAGTGGGCGCAACTTTTGCAGGTCGCGCTATTGCCTGCAGTAGGAGCTTCAATCAGTTTCTTATTGGGGGCAAGTTGGCGCATGCGATGCAAGATGCCCTTGTCGGTGGCTACGATATATTCAGTAGCAGAGCCTTCAACCACCGCTTTAATCATGGCAGAGGTAGAACCCACAACATCGGCAAGATCTACGACTGCTTGCGGTGATTCTGGGTGAACCAAAATCATGGCTTTTGGATGGGCAGCCTTCAAAAGTTGTAACTCGACTGCTTTAAATTCATCATGAACAATGCAAGCGCCATTCCATAACAACATATCGGCACCAGTTTGCTCTTGGATATAGCGGCCCAAATGACGATCAGGTGCCCACAGAATTTTCTTACCCTCAAGCTTGAGTTGATGAACGATCGCTAATGCACATGAACTGGTGACCATCCAATCAGCTTGTGCTTTGACTGCTGCGCTGGTGTTGGCATAGACAACTACTACGCGATCAGGATGTAAAGATCTAAACGCAGCAAAGTCAGTAGCATCACAACCTAAATCTAAAGAGCAAGTCGCATCTAAATCTGGCATGAACACGTGCTTCTCGGGACTGAGAATCTTGGCGGACTCTCCCATGAAGCGTACGCCCGCAACAATCAGGTTCTTGGCAGGATGGTTTTTACCAAAGCGTGCCATTTCTAAAGAGTCAGCAACATAGCCACCAGTCTCCATTGCGAGATCCTGAATATCCCCATCGACATAGTAGTGGGCAATGAGCGCAGCATCTTTCTCGACCAATAATTGCTTAATGCGAGTAATCACAGAGGCTTTATCAGGAGCAGACAAGTGTGGTGGAGTCTTGGCCCAGGCTTGTGCAGTGCAGGTTGCCCCTTCAGCATTTTGCTGGGGGTAGTCAAAGGCAATAGATTGGGTGTTTTCTGGCATTTGGATAGAGCTCATAGCCAATTTTAGCTTAGTAAAAGAGGTTTAAAACCCGTGAAAGAGTCTATCAATAGCAGTCATCACAAGATGCTGCTCTCCTTTTAGACTTCCAACCTCCTTCTTCAGAATTTTGGTCGGAACCGCAGCCATCTTTGGTGTCTCTAAAGTCAATTCCGTACCCTTGATTGTGAAGCTTGGCATCAAGTCATTTGGCAATTTTATATTTTTGTATAAGCTAGCTTTTCTAAGGGGGATCACTACCCGTGTATCCAATCCGCTTAATAAATCAGTTTGCACATCCAGTAGGAATGGGGTAGTTTTCGAGTGATCACCACTATTTTCATAAATACTAAATCTAGCCATTAGAAGCTTCTCCACTGGTCCAATGGCAAGCCTTCATCTTCAGTAATTTGGTTATAGGCGCTAATGAAATCAGCATTGTCCAGCTTCCAGCGCCGTTCTTTTTCTTGTTTCACTAGAGATTCTAAAAAGGCATCACACACCTTGGATATGTTGATACCCAACTTTTTTGCCTCTTCAAGTACCTCAGAAGTCAGGGTGAGATTGGTCGCCTTTTTAAGTGGTCGATCGCTAATGCGGGAGGAGTCATGAATGATCATGACTTCATTATATGGGTTATTTATGCGCAGTCAATATGCGCATAAATTATGGGGGTATTTAGAACGGCAGCTTTGCCCCTGGCTTCGCAGCCAAAAGCACAGCCTTGAATTCCGCCTGGATTCTCTTAATTGCCTCCTCACTATCTGCCTCAAAACGCATGACTACCACTGGAGTGGTATTGGATGGTCTAGCTAGGCCAAAGCCATCGGCGTACTCCACACGTACTCCATCAATCGTATTAATAGACTCAGAAGTGGGGAACTTGGCATTGGCTTTAATGGTTTCTAGCAATGCAAATGGTTCACCTTCAGCGCACGCGAGTTGTAATTCAGGGGTGCAAATTGCGTTAGGTAGATTGTTGAGAGTATCGCTCGGATTCTTTTCTTTGCTGAGGATTTCTAACAAGCGAGCACCAGTGTAGAGGCCATCATCAAATCCAAACCAACGGTCTTTGAAGAAGATATGACCACTCATCTCACCAGCGAGTGGAGCGCCAGTTTCTTTTAACTTAGCTTTGACTAAGGAATGACCGGTTTTCCACATCAGTGGCACGCCACCATGTTCTTTAACAAAGGTAGCCAGGTTACGGGTGCACTTCACATCATAAATAATCTGGCCGCCAGGATTTCTGGACAGAACATCTTTAGCAAAGAGCATCATCTGACGGTCCGGGAAAATCACTTGACCATCCTTAGTGACAACACCCAAACGATCGGCATCACCATCAAAGGCGAGACCTAATTCATTATCGGTAGTCTGTAGGTTCTGAATGAGATCTTGTAAGTTCTCAATATGGGCTGGGTCTGGATGGTGATTCGGAAAATGACCATCGACTTCACAGAACAACTCCTGGACTTCACAGCCTAAGGCTCTAAATAACTTACCGGCAAATGCACCACCAACACCATTCCCGCAATCGACTGCTATTTTCATCGGGCGATCGAGCTTGATATCGCCAACGATGTACTTGAGGTACATCGGAAAAATATCGAAAGTGCTGCGGGTTCCTTGGCCTACAGCAAATTTTTTGGCTTCGATGCGTTTGCGTAGATCTTGAATCTGCTCTCCATAAATAGCAGCAGTACCCAAGACCATCTTGAAGCCGTTGTAATTAGGCGGGTTATGGCTACCGGTAATCATGATCCCAGACTGAGGGGTCTTGCCATCAATCGTGTGGTTGGCAGCAAAGTAAACCATCGGTGTTGCCACCATCCCCAAATCAATGACGTTAATGCCGGTAGAGAGTAAACCTTCAGTCAGTGCTTCAATCAGGCTAGGGCCAGATAAGCGTCCGTCACGACCAATCACGATGTCGGTCTCACCCAGTTCACGCATTTCAGTACCAAAAGCTTGGCCGATCAGTTTGGCGATTGAGGGATCTAAAGTCTCATCAATAATGCCGCGGATATCGTAAGCCTTAAAAATCGATGGAGACAATTGCATTGCAAATCCTTTAGGAAAAATGCTTGGGGAGTTTATTAATTAATTCTTTGTGTTTAAGAAGTTGATTCTGGCAGCAGTTACCGCATCAATATTGTCGCTGGCGGCAATGTCAGCTTGGTTGCTGGCTAAGGCTTGTTCAATTGGTTTGGCTAGAACTTTGCCGTATTCAACGCCAGGCTGATCAAAACTATTGATATTCCAAAGGACACCCAGTGTAGCGGCGCGATTTTCATAAAGAGCAAGAAGGGCGCCTAGGTAAAACGCATTAAGCTCTGGCAGGAGCAGGAGATTGCTTGGGCGCTTGCCCGGGTAAATATTGTTAGGGTTGGCATCATCTTTCCCATTGGCTAGTGCTTGAGCTTGAGCCAAGCAGTTCGATAGCAAGATGCGGTGATGTGCAACAGCCTCTGGGCGATCACTCATGGGTTCACGCACAGCAATGAAGTCAATGGGGATGATTTCTGTACCTTGATGCAGGAGTTGGAAGTAAGAGTGCTGAGCATTACTGCCGGCGCTGCCAAAGACAATTGGAGAAGAGTGCTTTACCGGCTTACCATCCCGATCTACGCTCTTGCCGTTACTTTCCATATCGAGTTGTTGTAACCACCTAGGGAAGCCATCTAAGGCATCTGCATATGGAACGACAGCATAGGATGTGATCTTATTTTTCTCCTGCTGATAGAGCAGGGTCAAGGCCATGATGACAGGTAGATTTTCTTCTGGAGGTGCATTCTTAAAATGCAAGTCCATCGCATGTGCACCTGCTAAGAAATCTTGGAAAGTTTTAAAGCCATATTGCAGAGCAATCGGCAGTCCTACCGCAGACCATACAGAGTAACGGCCACCAACCCAATCCCAGAAGGGGTAGATATTCTCTTCCTCAATGCCAAAATCTTTAGCCGCAGGAGTATTGGCCGTGACTGCAAAGAGTGAGCGGGCAATTTGTCCTTTTGTGCAGCCGCTATTCTGAAGCCAAGTTACAACAGCCTTGGCATTCATGATGGTCTCTATGGTGGTGAATGACTTAGAAACAATAATGACTCGGGTGCTATTGGGCTGCGCACGCGCCAAAATGCGTGCTAACTCAGCGGTATCAATGTTGGCTAAGAAGTGCATGCGCATGCCGCGATTCTCAATACCAGGGACATGAGCCAGTGCTTCAATGGCTAAGCGTGGACCAAAATCAGAGCCGCCAATACCAATATGAATCACATCAGTAACGCCAACCCATTTATTGCAGAGTGCATCAATCCGTTGCCATACTTCGGAGACGGCAGGCATCACATCTTGCCCATCTACTAAAACTGGTGACTTAGAGAGATTGCGTAATGCCGAATGCAGGGCGGGGCGATCTTCGCTTTGATTGATATGTTTACCAGCAAACATATCGATAATGAATTCTTTTACCTTGGATTGACTCGCAGTAGCAAATAGCTCAGCCCATTCTGATGCATTGATATTTTGGTAGGCGGTATCGAGCACTACATCAACAGCCGTATGGGTGCTATTGGGCGAATAATCTGAGTTTTGCAAAGGTCTAGAAGACATTTCTAGATTTTATCAATAAGGGCTGACAAAACCTCTAAAACACTGAAAATGTTAGGATTTCAGTATATTCATACTAATAAATACTGGGTGAGACAAATAGATGGAGCAAGTTGACTGTGTCGTCGTAGGGGCTGGGGTAGTCGGGCTGGCCGTTGCACGAGAAATGGCCTTACAAGGCCGTGAGACGATTCTGCTCGAGCGTGAGGCAGCTTTTGGCACCATCAGTAGCGCTCGCAATAGTGAAGTGATTCATGCTGGCATCTATTACCCCAAGGATTCTCTCAAGGCAAAGCTTTGCGTTGCAGGTAATCGACTCTTGTATGAGTACTGCCGCAGTCATCAAGTAGCTACTCAAACCTATGGCAAGCTCATCGTAGCTGCCGATGAAACGCAAATCGATGACCTGCAAGCGATTCTCTATAAAGCTCAAAATAATGGCGTACCTGAGATCAAAATGATTTCCGGGGATGCCGCTAAAGCATTAGAGCCAAACCTGCAATGTTCAGCCGCCATGCTGTCTTCATCCACTGGCATTGTGGATAGTCACGGTTATATGCTGTCTTTATTGGGTGGCTTTGAAGATGCAGGCGGCATGGTTGCCTATCAATCCCCATTAATCAGTGCAAAGCCCATTGGCAATGATGCAGAGGGTGGTTTTGAGTTGGAAATTGGTGGCGCTGATGGGATGCAAATTCAGACAAAGTTACTCATTAATTGTGCAGGCATGAGTGCGCCAGCGCTTGCTCAAAAAATTGAAGGCTTGGCAAAGGAACAAATTCCGAAGGCGTATTTTGCTAAGGGCAATTACTTTTCGCTCTCAGGCAAATCTCCATTTAGTCATTTGATTTATCCAATCCCAGAGCCTGGTGGCTTAGGGGTGCATCTCACTCTTGATATGGGTGGACAAGCTAAGTTTGGCCCCGATGTGGAATGGCTCGATATTGAGCAAGAAGATCAAATTGACTACACCGTTGACCCAAAACGAGGCGAGGGCTTTTATGCTGCGGTTCGTCGCTATTGGCCCGGCCTTAAAGATGGCGCTTTGCAGCCTGATTATTCTGGTGTGAGGGCAAAAATTGTTCCCTCGAATGCGCCAGCAGGGGATTTTTATTTTGATGGCCCGCAGCAGCACTCTTTGCACGGCCTCTTTAATTTATATGGCTTTGAGTCCCCAGGCCTAACCTCCAGCTTAGCAATTGCTAAGCATTTAGAGATGTTAATTAAAGACTCGCTTTAAAGTTTTTAATGCAGAGCATCAAATGGGTTTAGTAGTGGAATTCTGAAGCGTTTAAAGTCTTTGGTGTTGCGAGTAACTACTGTCAGTTTTTTTTCAATGGCTGTTGCCGCAATCATGGCATCTTCTCTGACGGTATTTGATTGGGCATGCATCATTTTTGCCCATAAGATAAAGGTAGTGCCAGTCATTGGTAAAACATTATGAATGCTAGCAATACTTTGTAGCCATAATTCTAAAGACTCAGCTTTTTTCTTGTCTTGCTCGCGAGTTATCTCAATGCCCGCTTGAATCTCGCCTATCGAAACTGCTGAGATGTAGAGATCCTCTTCAGCAATATTTTTATACCACTCCAACACGGCTCCATGTGGCTTTGGTCTACGTAATTCAGAAATAATATTTGTATCAAGTAAGTACATGCAGGTGCTCACAGTTTGACTGGTTTGCGAGATACGCCTTGGCCGCGTTTTGGCACAACTAGCTCTCCTCTGGCTTCTTCTGATAGAAGAAGGGATTTAAGCGAGGGTTTGGCTAACTTTTTCAATGCATTCCACTCCTGAATGGTGATGAGAACCGCGGTTTCGTGACCGCGCTTCGTAACTACTTGAGGCCCTTGTTCTAAGCAAGCATTCAGTAGCTCACTAAATTTTGCTTTGGCATCCTGTACTGCCCAATGATTATTCATGTCTATTACTCCTGACTAGATATCTGACTAGTTTAGCAGAATAGAACGTGACTGTGACGCATTAAATCAACAGAACAAAACCGTGAAAGTCAGGAGAAATGCGTTTTTCTGAAAGTGCTTACTGATTTCCTTATAATCTAGCTCTCAATACGCATAGGAAGAGTGGCAGAGCGGTTGAATGCACCAGTCTTGAAAACTGGCGAGGATGAAAGTCCTCCGTGAGTTCGAATCTCACCTCTTCCGCCAAAGTCAATGGTACTTGCAGGGTTTGTTGGGTAGAAGCAACCCTGTTACTCCAACAGTTACCACAGGCTAAATTGCGCTGATGGTTCCCCAAGTATCCATAACCTCACTTTTTCTTAATTTTGGTAGTCAAGTTGGGCATCAAGCCAGCTAGGTGCGTACCCCATTACCAGCCCTCCCCAAAGAAAAATTCATTTTTTAGACTTTTTGAGTTCATTCTCAAATTTTTGAATGAATTTAGCCATTGTGAGATCAAATACAGGTGCGAGCTTTTGTATTGTGGCTAACGAGGGCTGTTTTTCCCCAAGCTCTAATGAACTTATAAATGTTCTTCGTAAACCTGATTCAAAGCCTAATTGCTCCTGAGTAAGTTTTTTAGCTAACCTGAGCTTTCTGAGCGTGATTCCAAAGGCAGCGTCTAAATCTGATGATTTCCCCATATAGCTTGGGATTGTTCGGTTTTAGAAGCCTAAAGTCTTCCCACTATAGTAGGAATAGTCATTAGAATGAGTTATATCTGCAGGGGTTTCTTAAATGAATAAATGCCTATCTATCGTAGTAGTTGCAATCCTCACAAGCGCAAATTGTCACATTGGGTTAGCTGAGGAACAAAATACTTCAACACCCGATCAAAAAATAGACATAGTGAATGCAACCGAGGGCATTAACAAGTCTGGAACAAAAGTTCAAATTGCACCTGTCGCAGTAGCGAGATTTGGTGCTTCTGTTTATGGTGCCGAATCTGCTTTGAATGCATTTGGCGCTATTGGTGCGTTGGTTGGGGGAGCCATTTCAAGCAATACAAATAACGATCAACTAGCAGCAGAACAAAAAAAACAGTTATCACAAATTGGTTCTATGCAGAGTTTTCAAATGTATCTAGTTGATGCATTAGCAAAAGATCTTGCTAAATGTGATATTCAGTCCAATAAATTTACAAAAGTTGTGGCACCAAATGAAGAAATAATAGGTAGAAGCCCAGAGTTATATTTTATGAATAAGGCTGACATAGATCCAAGTAGTAGCTATCTAATTGAAGTTGCCATGGGACCAGTAACAATAATTACCAGCTTGGTTAATAGTCGATTAGGTGTTCCAGTATTTGCAAAAGTATATAAATTACCGAATTTAGAACTAGTAGGAAAATATTCGGACATAAATCTATTTGGAAAAACTATCTTAGAGCATTACAAGGATGGCGATCCTCAACGGAATGAAGAAATTCTAAGTGTGACAAAAAAGAAAATAGAAGACCAAGCAAAAAGTCTTGCATCAGATATTTGTGGCAGTAAGACTAGCTGGTAAAAAAAGTGAAATTGAATATTCTTATAAAAATCTTTTTGGTAGGGGTATGCTTTCTTGCTACGAGCGTCTTTGCGGATACCTTTGTAAATGGCTATTACAAAAAAGATGGTACTTATGTAAATGGTTATACCCGCTCTTCACCAGATTCGACCAATTGGAATAACTATTCTACTCAGGGTAATTCAAATCCCTATACAGGCAATGAGGGCACGAAAGCTAGAGATTATTCGCCAGAAGCTAGTAGTTATGGGGGAGATCGAACTATCTATACAGGACCAAGAGGCGGTCAGTACTACATCAACGATAGTGGCAGAAAAGTTTATGTTCCAAAACAGTAAAAGAAGCATTATTTTTCTTACTCTATCTTTCTTACCGATTATGGCAAGTGCTGCTTGGGAGTTTGGAATGACAACTGCAAGTGGTGACACTATCTTTTTTGATCAGGCAAGAATCAAAAGGCAAGGAAATCAAGTGTCGGTTTGGTTTATGACTAATTTTGCAGAACCACTTAGATTGTCTAAGGGAGTTTCTAAATCTTCGGTTGATAGTACAGAATATGATTGCGCAAATAAAACAAGAAGAATTACCTACATGAGTAATTTTTCAAGCAGTAATGCTCAAGGTGAGCTATTACAGGTATTTGATCAATCAGAACTATCGGCAGATTGGAAGCAAATAGCTCCAAATTCAACAGCAGATGTATTTTCAAATTACTTTTGCAAATTGAAGAAATAAAAAATGAACAAAACAAGATTATCAGTTTATTTCGTTATATGTTCCTTACTTATCGGATGTGTAAAACTTGAGAAGATATATACATGGAAGAGATCTGATGGAGAATTATTTACTCTTCGATGGAAAATTTCTGGTGAAAATAAACTAAGAACGTTAAATGAATATATAAAAGATGGTCAGTCACGGTCTTATATTAATGATTATTTTCTCCCTTGTAGAGTTTTTGATGATGAAAATTGGAGCTGTGGAACTATGGCTGGTGATAAAGAGTCTATTAGTATGTCTAATGGAAAATTAGTTTGGAATTATTGGGGTGAAAATCGCCAATATGAGTCAACATATAAGGTTGTGTTTGAGTAGTAAAAATGACACTTAGTATTTCGGATATAAATGTTTGGTTAATCAACCATCGAAAGCGAATTGAATTTGGCGATTCTATTTGCTCATTTGCAGAAATCTCATATCGGGCTGGAATTTCTAGACAAACGTTATATGCTATTTTAAATAATGAGCGGAGTGAGTTTGGTGAGGTTGCTCAAATTAGGCTGAGCAGGGTGATTCAAGAGATCACAAGTCAACCTGATTATCAGGTTAGTAGGATGATGAGATTAGACTTCTCTGGCGCAGCTCCAAGGATTAGATTCGGCGTGTAAGGTTGGTGGAGTAGTAGTGTTACTCACCGCCTTCTTATATTTTATAAAAGTCTGAAAGTCCGTTACCTCGTTACCTAAAAAGTAACGGAGTAACGGAGTAACACCTACTTTTAAGATAAATAGCGATTGAAAGCATCCTCAAAATCATTGCGGACATATCCTCTTAAAGGCTTATCTGCATCCTTGTACTGTTTTGGATGAATTCCAAATGCTTTAAGCATAGTCGATAGGTGATAGGGAGTTAAACCACCTTTTGGAAAACTATCCCACGATAGCTCTTTATTACTTCGCAGTGTAGCAACCAATGTTAGCGTTCCAATACGCTCAAGTTTTCTTTCCAAAAAGATATTTTTGATGTCCTTAAGAATTTCAACACCGTACTCTATTTCCAGCCTATTAGTGGTGGATAAATTTTCTGAAGCCTGAATAGCGTATCTGTAGACATCCTCGCTTATGAATTTAGCAATTTTTAGTAGAGGAAGCCAATTATCTTGGGTACGGTCATCTAAACGATTATTTAATTCTATTTTGGTCTTTATGATTGCTCGTTCGCTATCAATTAGAAAGCGCACTATTTTTCGTTTCAAGTCATAAAAGTAGCGTGGATTTTCTTCAAGCCTTTCATTGATTCTATAAATAGCTTCTTCGGGTAGTTTTCGCCTAAGCCGAATCGTTATACAGCGACTTTGAAGCGTGTCTGGAAGACTGCCAATCCCAACAATGCATTTAGCGCACCAAGTGGAGAATTCTTGAGATTCTTCATATTGCTTTCCTCCCTGTCTATAAACTTTGCCAGATTGTTTGTAGCCTTCGTTCAGGATGCCAATCAATTCAGCCCTATTTTCAATAAAAGTGTCAGCTTCATCGATGAAAAGAGTGGGTTGTATTTTAGAAATTAGGCGGTAAATAGTAGCGTTAGTTCCATTGCTCATTGAAATAGGTCTTGGGCATAACTGCTCTAAGATTTCACGCAATGTGCTTTTACCGCATGCTCTTACTGGCGAACCAATATTCAGAATTGCTGAATGATTGCATAACTGTGGAACGGATGGTGGTTTTATAAAATAGGAATGCAGCAACCATAGTATGACTGCTGTCTGTTCGTCTGAAGCCATAATTACAAAATCAAAAATAGCAGTTCGTAGCTCCTCGAATAGCACAAGTGGATTAATTGGTTGATCCCAAGGTTCTGCACCAAAATCTGGATGTTGACTATCACTATTAAATTCGTTACTGTTCATATATAGTTCTCTCAAAGTAAGTTTTATCCCCTTAGCCCTCGCTCTGCAAAGCGGGGGCTTGTCTTTTAGGCTGCTTCTTTTGACTTGAAATGGTCATCTATCCAAGCGTCAATATCTGATATTCGCCAGACCTTAAGGGTTGGTGATAGCAGCGTTGGCTTTGGAAAGGTGCCTTGTGCAACCCACAAGTTAATTGTGGATTTAGCTAATGAGGTAATTTTGCTGACTTCATGAATCCGAAGTAGCTTGTTATTATTGGCTTCCATGTTCTTTTCCTTTAGTTAAACATGGATACCATTCTGCTTATTTGCTCCCTCTTGTAGCAGGGATAAATTATTTCATACCGTAAATTTCTTCCAGTAACTCCATTATTTGAAATTTCATAGATTTAAATTTGGCAAGGTCTTTTCTGACTTTCTCTTTTCCCCAGCCATTCTTAGTTCTTGCAAACTGAGTTTCGGCTGCGACTATGTATTTTTTGACTGGGCTGTATTCGGGTCTTTCTAACCAATTAAACCATTGCGGTTCATCGGGAGCTTTTTCATATTTTTCCCAATATTCAGCATATGCACGCTTTAGGATTTCTTGATTTTTATCTATCGCTGGTACTCCTGCACCATTAGGAATCGCTGATTCAATGATTTCTTGTGCACGAATAAAAAGTAGGGTTGTTTTAGCTATCTCGAATAGTAGAAAATTTTCATGCTTTAAGTCTTCAACGGATTTATCTACTTCATGATCTATTGCAGCATAGGTATTAAATAGTTCCGACAATTTCCTGTCTAGTAATTTTTTAGATTCAATTTTTGATTGAAGTCTTTGGTTCATAAACTGCTCCTACGGGCATCCTACAGGCTGAAATCACGACAGGGGGGTGTAGGTATCCCTTTTTCGGTAGCGAACCTAGTCGTGATGTAGGTAGTTTAAGCAACTTTTTGCTCTGGAAACACTAAGACATTTCCCCATGTACCAGTTAAGCAATAGGATTCCCAGTCCGTCATGAGTTTGCGTCTGCGTTCAAGCAAATTGCGCCTTCGGTATGCTGCTTCCACCTTATTTCCAATAGTATGGGCTAGCGCCATTTCAGCTACTTCTGGTGAATGGTCAGTTTCCTCGGATACCCAATCACGAAAGGTTGATCTAAAGCCATGTACTGTTTTGCCAGCTGCTTGCCTTCTAGTTAGCATTAGCATCGCCATACTGCTAAGGGGTTTACCTTTTCGGGAAAATAGATAGTGACTGTCAGGATCTAACGCTTTGGCAATAGTCAGTAGCTCCAATGAGCGCTTACAAAGTGGAACTTGGTGCTCTTTTTTTGATTTCATCCTTTTTGCTGGAATAGTCCATACATCATCTTGAACCTCACCTCGCAATGCCAAAAGCACTTCTCCAGTTCTTGATGCGTTAAGGATCGTAAATTGCAAAGCTAGAGCTGCTACCCCTTCAACCTCTTTAATTGCTGTCATGAATGCTGTGACCTTTTCATAAGGCAGCGCTTCATGATGCTTATCTGATTTTGGTGTCTGGGGTAGCAAATGTTCGAGGTGACCTTTCCAAATTGCTGGATTCATCCCAATACGGTATTTATTTACTATTGCTGATGAGAGGATTCGCTCTAATCTGCCACGCAAGCGCTGAGCAGTTTCTGGCTTTGTATTCCATATGGGCTGCAATATCTCTTTGATGTGTGGAGTATCAATCTCATTTAAACCCAGTCTTCCGATGACGGGGAAGGCATAGGTTTTCATAGTGCTTTCCCATTGGTCAGCGTGCTTCAAATTACTCCATCTAGGACGCATGGTAGTAATGTAGTCAAGAGCAAATTCTTGAAATTCCAACCTATCCTTGTGAGTTTCAATATCAGCTTTGGATGCTTTTTTCTGGCTGATGGGGTTGATACCGCTGTTTATCTCATTTCGGGCTTTAACAGCTCTTTGGCGGGCTTGTTTAAGGCTAATCTCTGGATATGCGCCTAAGCTCATGTTCTGGCGCTTTCCATTAATGGTGTACCTAAAGATCCAGTACCTTTGTTTGCTGGGCTTTATCCATAAATGCAGCCCTTTGGTCTGGTCGTCTGTATATCTACCACCTTGGTTGAGTTGCTTTACTACGATGTCGGTTAATAGCATTTCAAGTCCTTTCGTTACTCCAGTTGTTACTCCACCAGATGCTTAATAAGCCATAGATGGTCTAGATAAGAAAAGTAATGTCTTGAAAGCTAAAATGACAGGTACGAAATATTTCATACCCCTAAAAACCTTGATACTATTTGGTTTGTAGGCGATAAGAGTTGTTAAGGGCTTCCATAGCTTGTCAAAACACTACAAGCTAGAGCTTGCCCACCTCTTCCGCCACTAGCCCCCTAATTTCATTTCCCCTGAAGCTGGAGCGTTGTACGATAGCTTTTATGAAGCTTTTGATCTCCATCTATTTCTACATTCTTGCCACGATCCAGTTTGGCTTGTTATTGGGCGTTTATCACTACTATCGCTCTCAGCATACGATTAGGCCGAGTCTTTATTGGATGAGCTCTTTGGTTGTCAGCATTGTCGGGCTGATCACGTTTGGCACCGGTATCGTGACACTCACTGATATTGCACATCCAGAATTTAATTTCACGGTAGCCAATACACTTTTCTTTATAGCGGCGACTTTGCAGTTTTTATTTTGCAGATCTCTGGTGCATCCTATTGGCAGGCGCTTACAAGTATTTTTTATCGCTTTGACCATTACTTTTCTGCTCGTCTTTGAATATATGCGCGCATATGGAAGCTTTGAGATGCGTACTGCTTTGATGTGTTTTATTTCAATCACCTTCTTTATTTTTCAAATTATTCAGCTCAGAAAAAAAAGAAAATCTACCCCTTCGCAGCAGTTGGCTTATTTGCAATATGCGACAACGGCAGAGTTATTATTTGCTTTAGGGCGCTTCTTAGTTCTGGTTGCTAGCAGCGTTTCCATTAGCCGGGTTGATCAGCTCCCCCAGATTCTCATTCTCTTCACGGTTGCTCAAATGGTGATGAGCGCACTGTCCTATATCGCTATTGGCGGTTATTGGGCCGAGCGCATAGCAAAAGAAAGCGCTAGAGCAGGGCTTGAGAACGAAGAAATTCGGGGTTTATTGATTGAAAGAGAGGGCCTCATTGCTTCACTATTGAAGGCCAATAAAACGACAGCCACTGGCGCGCTCTCCGCATCTATCGCGCATGAGCTTAATCAGCCCTTGGGGGCAAGCAGCTTAAATATTCAGTTTTTACAAAAGAAATTAGCTGAAGGTGGGATTGATCCAGACTTAGAAAAGGATATTTTAAATACCTTACTTTTTGATAACCAACGGGCTGCCAATATTATTAAGTCTTTACGCGCCATCTTTTCTGAATCTCAGTTGGATGCTGAAAGGGTGGATCTGAATGAACTCATAGACTTAGTACTGCAGATTACTAAGCCTGAGATTCAGTCAAAAAATATTCAAATAGTTCTGAAGAGTGGCTCTAATGTCATAGCCAATGTGAATCGTGGCGAAGTGCAGCAGGTTATTCTGAATCTGATCAATAACGCCATTCAAGCCTTAGAAGATTCGAGTCAAACCCATCGAAAAATGACTATTGAAACTCAAGCTCAATCGAATGGTCTTGAGTTCAGCATTGCCGATAATGGCGAAGGTGTTTCTGTTGAGCACCAATCCCACCTGTTCGAGCTTCTGAGTGGCAGTAAAAAAACAGGCATGGG
>Ga0214249_1000122_pt1 | contig 40773 bp, 43 predicted proteins | sample TroBogypolimnion_17_FD_153087 | JGI IMG/M metagenome (GOLD analysis project Ga0214249, IMG submission 153087) | Freshwater microbial communities from Trout Bog Lake, WI - 23JUN2009 hypolimnion | ecosystem: Environmental > Aquatic > Freshwater > Lake > Hypolimnion/Profundal zone | place: Trout... | reverse complement strand
ACTCGATATTTTGTTGGATTCATCATAAAACATCGTGAAATCATAATATGGATACAATTTGTCCAACAATGTCTCAAATACAAAGTCGTAGAATTGTTCAGCCATAAAATGAACACTCTTGTAGTTTTGCCGATATCCCCCACGCATTATAAGCGGTACATGATCTGACTTTTGTATTTGTATACATAGATCCTTGACAATCGCTCTTTTGTGTATTGACTGGAATTCATTTTCAATTGTCTTTTGTCGAATAATAGTTCCATTATTATTTTCACAATGGATCTTGTTGAAGTCTTTCAAAGAACTAGGCAATGTAAAATTGCATTCTTCTGTGTACCTTGGAAATGTAAATTCGTCAATAAAGTAATTGTAATATGTAAAGTGAGCTTTTACTACCGTACTAGGCGGACTTCGAATGCCAGCAAGGGTAAACGTCATGTGATCGCCATGATTTACATCATATCTTTTGCCTTCCTTGATATTCTTTTTCAAAATACTGTCTTGAAATTTGATGTCACTCAAAATAATAGGATCACGTCTTGTAGTGCTAAACACGCCCAGCAAGTATGTCAGTTTTGATTCTTTGAAAACATAAACACCGCCTTGCTTTTCACTATTTATAATGTAATAGACGCGACCATTTAGTTTATACAAATGAAATTCGGTTTCAACTTGAACTTCTTTTTTGTTCGAATATATAAATTTAATTCTGGTCCTTGGAAGACTAGCGACAAAAGTGGACAGATTTCTTTTATGAGATGGATAATCCATTAAAAAATGTTATGGTTTTCTTTTGTAATAAGAAATGTATAAATGAATATACAAATCAGATTTTTAATTGAATAATCAATGTATCCAAAGATCACCTTGGAAACGCCGACACAAGGGTGTGCTGGTCTAGTAGTAGGACAGGTGCACCATGTTCGAGATCACCCCGGGGACCTTGCCTCCGTGCAGGTCGGCAATGTTGATCGCCTCCTCGTTCAGGAACCTGTAGAACTGGCCGTACTTGAGCGTCATGGCATAGCTATGAGCAGGATGTGGGTCATAGAGCATCTGGCGCAGCAGGTCGGTCACAATGACCAGCGAAGTCTCCATGAGCTCGCGGTAGGCCCGCACCTTCATGCGCTTCTTCTCGCGGTTCATGAGCTTCAGGGCCCACGTCTGCTCGTCAAACTTGTTGAGCATGTAGCAAACCCGCAGGTCAAAGTTGTCGTGCACTTTGTTGTCAGCAAACTCGGGCAAGACGACCTCACGGATGTGGATCAGCTCGCGGTGCATGGCCACGTGGTAGCGGGCGAGCTCGAGGTGCTGGACCAAGCGTGTGAATGCATAGGGGTCCGGGATCTCTCCGCAGGCCAGGTTCTCGCGCTGGGCAGTGTTCATCTCGGCGCCATTCGCGTTTTGGGCAAGCCACTCGTAGTAGTGGGGGTTGTGAAACAAAGTCGTCTCGATCTCGCCTGTGGTCCAGCTGAACGAGGTGTTGCAGCTTGTGCAGAACATCTGGTCGCAGCCCGACACCTTGAAGATGGCGGTGTAGCACTTGGGACACGGCCTTGTCTCGGACACAATGGCCATGACACTCTTGACCATGTCCTTGTCACATCGGCCCTCGTGCAAGATGCACCGGCACTTGTCACAGTACATCGTCGAGCAGATGCCGCAGCTGTAGTCCTCGCCCACAAAGCCGCGGCACTCGTCCTGCGAGCACTTGAACTTGGGTAGAGACACCTTGACAGTCTTTTCGCTAGTCCCAGACAGTCGAATTGGGACAAACGTGATGGTCTCTAACTTGAGTTCCCGCATCCTCTCTTGGAGGACAGCACGGGCCATGTTCTTGCCACGCAGCTCCCCCTCGATCTCTGTCTTGGACATGCCCAATTTGAGCAGTTGAGCACGGAGCTTGGCATTGCTAGGCAGCTCTTTCACCTGGCCCTTGATGGCATTGATCTTGATGATCGCGGCCACCTCGGGCTGGGTCTCTGGCAACAGGTTCTTCTCCTGCTCCATGACAAGCTTGCCAATGTGGGGGAAGAACTGCTTGTTGATGAACTGACGGTCAAAGTTGGCCAAGATGTAGTCTCGGGTCCACGGCTTCCTGCAGTGCATGCAGGACGGCTCGGCGAGCTTGTCCAAGATGAACGTCTCGGCGCACGTGTAGCAGCATGCCTCGTGGCAGTGGTAGCACTCGATAAACTCGTTGCACTTGTCGTCGCAACAAATGAGGCAGGTGCTTTTGATCTCGTTGTTGGCCATTGTGTAGCTGCAAACCTAACAATTTACTTATTTCACTTTTTAAGAAGAAATGGATAATTCAATATTGGATATTTAGTCTAGTCCATGACACTCATGAACGGCATCTGCAGCGAGGCGAAGAGCTTGGGGTGCTTGTCGGCCAACTTGAGCAACTGTGTCTTTAGGTTGGTGAGCGAGCAGCTAAAGTAGTGGTCGAAAAAGTGCACGTGCAGCCACTTGCGCTTCCGAATGAACAAAAAGTTGGTGTGCTCGGCGTCCAACACAGTCACGGTAGTGTTGTCACCCTTGAAGTAGCCGTACTGCACCAGGTCGCCGATGACATAGATGTAGGACGGCACGGGTACAGGCTCGCATATGATGCTCTTGGACACACAGGCCATGCGGGCGGCCATCCAGGGGCTTTTTTCGCGGCTTTCGCTTGCGACCACTTTGAGTGCGAGCCACACGTTGGGCTCGACATCGCTGTTGACGTTGTACACGGTCCTCGAGCGCAGCTCTTTGAACACCACATCGACTTCGAGCTTGTCCTCGGACTTGCTTGACGCCATTTTACTTTCTTGTATGAGTCTTTTTATAAAATTTATTTATTCCTTTTTTGAGATGTCAGTGCGGATCAAGAGTTCCATTTATTCATGTGGTCGGGTTGCATGCAATATTTATTTTTCGCAGTGTATACAAAGTGTTTGAATTTTTCTGCATTCCACGAACTGTTCCCAATAGCTCCGTGTTTATACATGACTGTCCTGTCACCAGTGTTGAATTCTAGACAAATAAGACATACGTTATCCCGAGTATACCCTTTCAACGGATCGAGTCGTTCCAATGACATCTGCCAATCTTGCTTTGCTTCGAATGTCAACGGAATACCACTATATGCACATACTCCACGTTGCTGCCTAAATAATTCTACAAGAAACTCAAAATCAATATCCATAGTATTGTCTCGCTTGACACGAAACCTCTCAATAGTATCACGCCGTTTTGAGTGAGCTCTTGCTGCACATATCAATTGTTTGATTGCACCACGAGGTGTATCTCGACGTATCTTTGCATTCATTCCCAAACAAGCTTTGCAGCCACCATCAGTAGCATTGAACATGTCACGAGATTTCGTTTGACGGCACAAATTGCATTTGTAATAGTGGATATCGTCAACAACGGTATGTAAGATTTTTTCTTGTATTTTTTGCGTAGTTTTCACAAGATCGAAATTGACATCTACATATATCACATCTTGCTCCAATATTGCAAGCATATTTATCACCTTGTCCTGAGTCCATTGTTTGGCATTACCGTTCAACTCGGAACAACACAATGCAATGTTGTTTTTGATGTAACCCAAACTGGGATTTTTCCGCTCTAACGATACTTTCCAATCACTTTGAGAGGTGACCATTTGTATACCTGAATAAAAGCATTTCTCATCTTGATCTTTCCACAACTTTTCAACATAGTCGGGTGATATGTCATAAATGCCAGCTTCATCTCGCCCAGAATTCAACCTTGTTTTGGACCGAAATTTTTGCAGAGCCACACAGTCTCTGAATGCATCCTTTCAGTGTCGAAGCATACTCTATGGAAAATTGATTGCTACATTTCTTGCACCTTGCTGAGAGACCATCTTGTTTAATACATGTTTTCTTATGAAATTCATCCAACATCTTTTCAAAACCACAAGTATGACACACCTTAGATTTCATATTGAAATACGACAATAATACATATGCGCATTTCCATATATAGTTTTGTCCTACCGATGGTTTGGCAAGTGCGGAAAAACCATACAATTTATTGACGACTATTCATGTATATAGGTCACAATGGAATGTTGTGATCTTTTCGCTGGGCTTGCCGGTATATCCCTCGCTCTTCAAGGCATTACCAAGACTGTTCTTTATTGCGATCATGATAAATATTGTCAGCAAGTATTAGCCACTCGTATGCGAGAGGGGCGTATTGACCGTGCTCCCATCCATGGCGACATAAAAACGCTCCATCTAGGAGCCCTTAAGCCAACCATGATAACATCGGGCTTTCCGTGTCAAGACCTGTCCACGGCCGGGAATCAAAAAGGTATTGTTCATGGCGAGCAGTCTAGTCTTTTTTATCAAGTTATACGATTGATCGATGAAAACCCGTCGATTAAATACGTCTTTTTGGAAAATGTTTCAAATATTGTAAAGTTAGGCATGCGCGAAGTGGTGGAAGAGCTCCTAAAGCGCGACTTTAATATGCAGTGGACCCTAAAATCTGCGTCGAGCATGGGAGCTCCCCACCAACGCAATCGGTGGTTCTGTCTGGCTACCAAAAATGGTGTTGTTGTTCCTCCCCTTGACATCGAAACAGAAGCTGAAAAAAGTGCCAAAGTAAATGAAGGGGAAAGTGAAGTAAAAGGTGCACCGAGTTCCAAAATCTGGAACACCGAATATCCCTCGCGTGTATCGTTCAAGCCGCCCATTGAAGATGCTAGCTATGACCCCAACTGGATATCACGTTGCCATACGCTGGGTAATACTGTGGTGCCGTGTGTGGTTCGCGAGGCGTTTTTAGAACTCTGGAAGCGCGCAGGGGACATTGAGCGCATCGTCGAGTGCCTTGGTTCATATACCATGGATGCGGGGCTCTTGGACTATCCCTATCCCGAAGCTGGAATGATTTACAAGGGGCGCTTTCTGGGTCTGCCAAAGGCATCGCTACAACGCCCTTCATCCGCAGTGAGTCCCGAAATCGTGGTGGGCGATCACAAGTTTGCCGCATATCCCACTCCAAGGCGTGGCATCACCCATGCGTCCACTGTGACAGAACGTAGTTTGCACGACCTGCCCACAGTGCTCATGAACTCGAAAGTGGCACTGGCCGAAATACAAGCCAAGCTTGGTCATATTCCTGAAAAGATTATGCATCACGGGGTGCCTAATGTGAACTATATCGAGTGGATGATGGGATATGAGGCGGATTGGACACGCATCGAGGCCACTGTACCTGCTCCTACCAAGGCAGGAAGTAGCAAGCGAGTGTGTGTTGAAGCTTCTGAAAATAGTGATAGCGAGAGTACTGAACCAAAAGTAGTTGTAAAAAAGACAAAACACAACGGTATGCACGTATTCATGCGAGAGAACCCTGGCAAAGACGTTCGCACTATCGCAGCCCTTTGGCGGGAGCTTACACAAGAGAATAGGGCTGCATATACGGCCCGTGCTCACAATTTTTTGACAACACAATAGTTAAATGTCAGATAAAACGAGTGAGCCTGTTCCCATAGATAGCCTTGCACCAGATACTGCCCCGCCCGGAACAGAGTGCATAGCTATAACGGGTGGACACTGTGATTTCAAAAAGCTATATGTCAATGCCATGTATAACAAGTATAGTCTAGTGCCCAATTTTAATGACTATTACAATTCTGGCAAAAAGCTGTATCAGAGTTTACAAACTCACTATTGTTTAAAAGTGCTTTCGGGAGTCGGAGCGCTCATATGCCTGTGGATATTTATATTCCTACCCTTTTCTACAATTATAAAATGCTTCAGCGACTTTTATTATTTTGGACGCTTTTTAATTCTGCTTTTTATTTTAATAGTTATATTTGTATTGGCGTCAAAACTGGGAGTCATCTAATTCAAAGTCATAGCATCAAACCCAACACATGATAGGGTGTAAGCGGTGTCGAGGTCAAGTTCATAGTATTTGTAGCGAGATCGGTCGACAGTGACCCCGCAAAAGGCACCAACTGCACTTTACAACCATGTAAATACGTGTGAAGGGGAATGTTGTCCACGGCATCAGGTGGATTCACCGTGTACAAGACGATCACAAGATTGTTGCTATATTGTGGATACACTGCGTTGAACGTTTGCATGACATACGAGTCGTGAGCTATCAAGTAGTATTGCGAGTTCCAGACGATATACAAGATCTTGTTCTTACCAATGTCATTAATGAGATTACGGGCTCCTGTGTTGTCTTGTATAACAACAAAGCACCCCTTGTTGCACGAAACGTCAAGGACATGCATGGCATTGTCCGAGCACACATTGGGAAGAGTGAATGATCGTGGTAGAAACGTATCCGAGAGGTCGCTATAATCTTTGCTTGTTTCGTCATTGAGTTGTGCGGTGAGTCCATTATTGACAATGATGCTATAGAGTTGCAAACTACTCTGGGTAGTGGATTGTGTTGCTTGTGTGGAAACCAATTGTGTCATCTGGGCCGTGAGATTAGACGTTTGATAGGCACCGAGTTTGCCCCTGAGCCAAACAATCTGCAAAATGACAGCGATAATAATAACCACAGCTGCCACTGCAAGTCCTATAAAGAGCTTGTCCATGTCCTTTTACGATTTCATAATATTTAAAGATGCGAGTACAACTTGACATAAAAGAGTACAATGTCGTTTATATTTACAGTTTTGATTTCAGCCTCGGTGACGATTTGTTTTGTATTTTTGATTGAAGCATTTTGATTTATAAGGTCGGTTGTTTATTGTTTTATTGTTTATTTTTCTGTGTGAACAAGGTAATGTCAGACGCATATATCATTAAAAGCCACTCTCGAGTGTTGGGAACTCCTAAAAGAATCTACGCTTTCAAGAACATGTTGGACGCGCAACTTGTCAGGGAAATCTATATTCACCCAAAACAATTCATCTATAAAATCTCGCCGACTTTGCACGGCATCCGGAAAATATGTGTGGCTGATACGATCGCCAATGACATTGCTCAACATGCACTCAAGATGAGCTTGGAGGGTGTGCACAGCGAAGAGATGTATTATGGAGCACAGCTCAACGGGCTCGATCTGGAAATGATCGACTACGTGGTCAATAAGGAAAACGAGTTGTTCCTGATTGGAAAGCAGCTCAAAGTGAACCGCAAGATCAAGATGGACGATTTCCGCCTTCATTTCAACTCGATCTACAACAAGGTTTTCGACGCCGACACGACCGAATAATTTTATAAAATTTGTTAAAATAAGTTGATAGTCATCATGTACGGTTGGTTTGAACCTGGCGGCGGTGTAAACAAGTATTTTAACAATACGAAAATGGTGGATGTGTTGTTGCGAACGTCATCTTTGTCAAACAATATTGTCATAGGAAACAGTGCGAATGGTGGCTCCATGTCTAATGGCTCTGTCAGTAATGCTGCCATTTACGTGTACCACAACTCGGTCGGGGTTCAAAAGATCCCCAGTCCCTTTTACGCACTCGACGTGGATGCACCCACCCACTTGGCCTATGTCGACCTGGGCACCATGAAATTGAATGGGTCAATAGGAGGGTCGGGCAAGAGTGTCGCGGGCACAAGTAATCTGTTGATCACCTCCGACGGCCTTGTCGAGAACAACCTGATTATCACGAGCGCTATCAAGCAGCCGATAACCATGTTGCCGAGCATACAGGTGGCGAGCGCTATCTTGTCCGTCGACGGGCAGGGATACGTGGTATCATTTGATTTCATGACACGCTTGTCCGAGATCACAACAAGTACGTCACTGCGAATAGATGGGAGGTTGTACAACGTGGTGAGTGTGGTCAATGCCAACACATTTCAGCTCGACCCCTACTTTGGCATCGTGGCCGGCGAGGGATGTCCATTTGTCCCCGACCAAGTCGTTGACATTTACTTATTTTTGGATTTCAATTTTGGCAACAGGGATGAACAAGTTGTCGCATGGTTCAACACGATGCCCGGATCCGGCCAACCGACCCCTGCCTCCATGAACCTCCTCATCGATCTCTTTGACGCGTCCCAGATGAACAACTTGGCCGCGGGCTGCTACTATGCGCTCTCGATCAACCAGACCATATCCAACTTTCTCCGTCTAGAATCCGTGTTTGTGATGAGCAAGACACAAGCGCAGATCCTCTTGAAGACGGTCGACGGCTCCCCCTTTCCCATTCCCAACGCGACATGGATCATGCAGCTCATCCTCTTGGACGTGGTCTTCCCCCCGCCCATGGAGGACTACAATGCTGTGGGAGGAGTCATGGCCACCGATGAGCAACCGCTTTCTCGCCTCTTGATTAAGAATAGCAAACTGTCTGAATATGTGAATGAATGGCATAAATCTATCAACACAGCGTGCAGCCTCACGTTTAATAACGCCGTGTCCTACAACGTGACCGACATGTACAAGGACCCCGCAGGAACTGGCTTTGTGGTGGCGAACCTGTCAGCGCTCAACACCAGCTATGCCTTTTCCACCATGGGCACACTGACCTATCAACTCATCGGAAACCCCGTGTTCTTGATGAGCGCTGTGCATGATGTTAGTATTGGCCAATGGACCTACGAGTTCCGCGACCCCATGGGGATAAGCTCACAACTCCCGATTTTCGTGGGTGGCTTCTTGTATGTGGCGGGGACAGGCATCGTGAGCCTAAAGAGCGTATATGCTACTGGAAACTCTTCCACCATGAACCTCGATGTAGATTTGAGCGCGTCCGTTGGGAGCTACGTCTATGTGGCGCCATTCAAAAAAAGCCTCATCACGACCCTAGGAAAGGCGAATTGTTACATTCCTGAATCCTTGGCCATTGGAACGAAACTGCCTTTGGAGCGGCTCACTGTCAATGGCAACATTTCGGTCAATCATGCAATCCTGTTCAAGAGTTTGGACAGCACTGTCCCCTTTTTCCAATCATATCTTTCAAATTCTTTCAACATGAACGACTCGGTGGTCATAGATCCCAACATGGTCACGGTCCATAAGAGAATGACGGTCAACGGGACTGTCACTGCCGAGGGATACTTTTCGCTGTCGGATCGCAAGATTAAAAAGCAGATCCAGATGGCAGATGCTACGAGGGACCTCGAAATGCTCAAGCGGATCAAGATCCATAACTATTGCTGGAAGGACGGCGGGGCGAAACAAAAGGGGGTAATTGCCCAAGAGGTTGCCGAACTCATGCCCGAGATTGTGCACGAGACCCGCGGATTTGTCCCGAGCATCTGCAAACAGGGTCGGGTCACATCACGCGGAAAGATTGCACTATATGGGCTGGATCCCGGTGTTGTTGGGGACTTGTACAATGAGAAATATTTGAGGATTTTTATTGGGGGCAAACGTAAAGATGTGGCGCTCTTGAAAATCACGGAAAAAAAGAATGCAGTCTTTATCAAAGTAGGTGTGCCGCTCACCATGGGCAACACGATCTTCGTCTATGGGCCATTGACGTCGTGCAAGACGGTTGACAAGGATTACCTTTTCATGATGTTGTTTAATGCGGTCAAGGCTTTAGCCGCATAGGGATATTTTTTGCTAATTTTATTGTTCCATTATTCTCGTGTATAAATGTAATAGACTCATGGCCCCATACAGCGCCTTCATATTGGCCTCTTCTAATCACGACACATTTAGTGATGCAAGCGAAGCGGATCTGTTGTTGTATTCATCGTCATCCCGCATCCTATTTGGCCAACAAACGCAGCCTCCCCAGGCGAGCAAAATGTCGATCGATGGAAACACGATCAATGTTAATACGACGTACTTTAATGTTGCCAACAATGCCAGCATCTCTAATTTGAGCGCCAACAATGTGAGCACGGTTTCCGCTACTGTGCAAACCCTGAGTGTTCCGGGCACTGTCACTGCTGCAAACGTCTTGTCTTCAAATGCCACCGTTCAGGGAAATCTCATTTTGAATGGCTCCAATGTCGCCGACGTTTTCACTGCTCAAAGGGCGAGTTTTACAACGTGCAACTTGACAGCTTTCAATATGCGTGCGGAAAAGTGTGAGATTTCACATTTGATTTCCAGCAACCTTGTTGTGTTGGGGACGACCCTAGATGCCACGGGCTTAAAAATGGGGAGCAACACCCTTGACTCGACAGGTCTGACAACGACGTCTGTCAAGATGGGAGCAAACACAGTGCTAGATTCCACCGGATTGACTACGGCATCTGTGAAAGCAGGTACCAACACATTTGATGCTACAGGTATTACGGTCATGTCTGTAAAAACAGGTTCAAATATATTTGATGTTACAGGTCTAACTACTACATGGGTCAAGACCGGCACAACTATTCTAGATTCAAATGGTCTGATTGCGACATCTGTCAAGACAGGATCCAACACGTTTGATGCCACGGGTCTGACCACACTTGCAGTCAAAACAGGGACCAACGTATTTGATGCAACAGGCCTGACGGTGCTTTCTGTCAAGACGGGATCCAGCACGTTTGATGCTACGGGTCTTACTGCGGCGTCTGTCAAGACCGGTACAACTACCATTGACTCCAATGGATTGACAACCTTGTCAGTCAAGACGGGGTCCAACACGTTCGATGCAACAGGTCTTACCACGGCGTCGGTCAAGTCAGGACCTAATACACTTGACATTTCCGGTCTGACAGCCATGTCGGTAAAAACAGGGACCAACACATTTGATGCTTCGGGTTTGACCGCGACATCTGTCAATACGGGAGCCAATGTATTTGACGCTACAGGTCTCGATGCGATTTCTGTAAAGTCAGGGCCCAATACACTTGACATTTCCGGTCTGACAGCCATGTCGGTAAAAACAGGGACCAACACATTTGATGCTTCGGGTTTGACTGCCTTGTCAATCAAGACAGGGACTAATATATTTGATTACACGGGGTTGAACACGGTAGCAGTTACGGCAGGGACCAACACGTTTGATGCTACAGGTATGACTGCAAATGCAGTGAGAGTAGGGACAAATACATTTAATGCTTCTAGTCTAAAAATCGGTATTGTTACTCTTGATTCCAATAGTGTGAAAGTGGGGTCAAATACACTGGATGTGTCAGGTCTAACTGCAACAGGTGTGAAAGTGGGGTCAAATACATTGGACACTTCAGGTCTAACTGCAACTTGTGTGAAAGTGGGGTCAAATACACTGGATGCAACGGGTGTAAAAGTGGGCAACACAACACTGACTGCAAACGGTGTGATAATAGGGACAAACACGTTTGACGCACTAGGGGTTATTGCTAATTCTGTCAAAGTGGGTGCGAATATACTTGATGCATCGGGTCTAACTACCTCTAATATAGTGTCTTCAAATGCCACGTTTTGTATGGGCACGACTAGTGTGAATGTATCCGGTGTCACATCTACCGCTTTTCGCACCTCCAACACTACCATTGACGTCAATGGTATACAAACACTATCGGCTACCATAAATTCGGGTACTTTTGACTCGATTCACGTGCATAGCAATGCGACAGCGATTAGCACAACTGGTATAGTCACAAATGCGTTGAATGCGAGCACCACCACGATCGATAATAGCGGAATTTATACCCCTGTTGTGCATGCTAGCAATCTATATACAAATAGTGTATCAATTAATAGTGGTTCTACACTTTTAAATTCGAATGGAGTCACTGCGCACAATGTCTACACCGATTTGATTTCCGTTGGAGTGTCAGGCAATACAATCGACACAAATGGCGCTACCATCATGTCTACCTCGCTCGACGCCACTGGAGTCCGTACGAGCAATATCATCGTGGGGACGACAACCACATTGGGCTCTAATGGTATATCAACATTGTCATTGGATGTCAGTGGTGCAACAGGCATAACAACCACTGTGCTAACTGTGGGATCGACCAAGGTGACATCGAACACCGTCTCATCACTAGCTTTTAACACGCCTTTTACAAGCATTGACCCCATTGTGGGAACGAGGGGTGTGAATACCACGTCGGTCAATACAAGCAACATCACTATTGGGGGGGCAGGAGGGTCATATTTTGATGGAATAAATACTACAACTTGTAACATTTTCACGAGCAACATTACGATCAAGGGCACTGTGGTAGTGGGCACACAAACAGCGTCCAACATAACAGCATCAAATGTTACCGTGACAGGCCAGCTCTTTCTCAACGGGTGCAATATAACAAGTTATTTCAACAGCAATGCACCGGGTAGCAGTGTGGTCGTTTCAAATGTAGATCTATCCAATATTGTGAGCAACAACATAACGAGTACCACGTTTACAGGGAGCAACTTTTTCGCATCAAATATGAATGTGGGGCGAATTTACTCGTCGGTTGTTACAGGAAGCAATATTTATTCGTCAAATATAACTAGTGTGGTGTATGTGGGTAGCAACGTGATTACATCCAATGTTGCATGTACCACGTTTATAGGAAGCAACTTGTATGCATCAAATATAGTGGCGGCAGTTTTTACAGGTAGCAACATGTACACTTCCAACTTGGTGGCAACATCATTTACAGGGAGCAGTGTGACAGCCTCAAACGTGTACTCTTCTAATGTGACAGCGTTCACCGTATACTCGTCCAACTTGGTATCTTCCAATGCGGTAGTAACGGTATTTACTGGATCCAACGTGACAGGGTCAAATATTACAGCGTTTGTATATCGGGCTAGTAATATTTATTCTTCAAATATTGTTTGTCCTGTGTTGACGGGAAGCAACGTGAGTTCATCCAACCTATGGGCCAACATGTTCACAGGTGGCAACATGAATGCGTCAAACATGTCCTCTTCCAACATGGTAGCGACAAATGTGATAGGTAGCAACTCGACCTTTTCCAATCTAACAGTTACAGGAATGGTTAGTTTGAACGGAGTCGATCTCACAGGCCTCACAGCAGGCGCAATCTCGGTAGCAGTCCCATACATCAGCACTGGTGTTGTGTCTACCACTGGCAACTCGCTCGTATTCGCAACAAATGGCACAAGTAATGCCATGTATGTGACAAGCAATGGTAACGTCGGCATCGGATCCAGCAATCCTGTGGCGGCACTTGATGTCACCGGCTCCATCATTACCTCGGATGGGCTTGTGATTGGCAACGTGGGACTTGTGGCGGCTCCTCCCAATACGACGACGTTTGTGGACAGTCTTGTTATAACCTCTAATATTGGTGTGGGCACTGCGGCGCCCCTTTATCCTCTACAGGTGGCGAGCGTGACTGTGGGTGGCATGTCGGCGGCGTTCAGTGGCAACATCATGGCGGCCAATGTGGCAGTGTCCTCGGACGAGCGCATCAAAAAGGGGTTTTCCAACATGAGCGGGACAGAGGCGTGCGCGGTCATTGCGGGGATCAACGTGTGCTCGTACGCCTATCAGGACGTGACAAGCCATGGGGTAGAGCGCAAGACGGGGTTTGTGGCTCAACAACTGGAGAGTGTATTTCCCGAGTGTGTGAAGAAAGTAACCGAGTTTATTCCCAACATTTTGAATGATGCGCGGATCGTGTGGGATGCTAACACGTGCCTGCCGCTGCTCGCGTTTGACGAGTCGACACCTGTTGACATGATCAGGGCTGGAGATCTATTGAAACTCAAAGGGCCGGGAATTGGACCTAGCACTGTTTTCACAGTCAAGGTTCTGGGCATGTATGGCAAGATGGTCTTGATCGAGCAAGGACTGATACCCAATGCGGCTCAGACTGTATTCGTCATAGGAACGCAAGTGACCGACTTTAGGATTGTCGAGTACAACCCTATTGTTGCCATGTTGGTCAAGGCTGTTCAAAGCCTAATTGCGAAAAGTTGATTCGTGTAGTTTTACTGGAAAGCAAGAGAACTATAAAAAGAAAAAATTAAACATACAGTGAAAAATGTGCAACTATTACTGGTTTACATTTGATAGCGACAACCAGAGCAAGTACGCTCTTGCCATCATCCTGAACCACAACATCAAGTGCCCCAAGTTTCCCATTCGCGATTGCGTCGAGTACAACCTTGTCCGGCGCTTTCACAAGACTCCTGGAAAGAAGATCTTGGTCATGCGCCAAAATACCGACATGTTGATACCCGACAGTATGGTGTTCTTCAAGTCGTTCCTGCCAATCAAGCAGGGTATAAGTGAGGGCATCATGAATCGGCTGGACCTTGGCACCGCTGTCAGGGTCTTGTAATACATCATGCACAATTTATATTTCCTATGTATTTTCAAAATAGAAAAGACTGCAGCAATGTCCGTCCTTTTAGGGTGCTGGCTATTTCTATAAAAATAATTTCAAAATAGTTTTGGCCATCTTGACAGGAATTCAAAAGTCTGTCAAAAGTGAGATACATTCTATAGCTTTTAATGGACCTGATGAACTCATGAGAGCGCCCCTACGAAGTGAAGGGCGCATATAGAATGTCCCTTGTCCGTCTTTTAGTTTTCAGGGCGCTAGCTATTTCTATAAAGAATAATTTCAAACTTGGTTTACAAAACTTTATAGGAATTGAAAGTGACCCCCTGTGAGAAATCAAAAGGAAGAACCACGATGCTTTCAATGGACCCGATGGACTGAAGAGAGCGCCCCTACGAAGTGAAGGGCGCATACAGAATGTCCCTTGAAGGTCTAGAATAATTTCAAACTTGGTTTAGAAAACTTTATAGGAATTTGAAAGTGACCCTTGTGAGAAATCAAAAGGAAGAATGGGATGCTTTCAAAGGACCCAATGAACTCAAGAGAATGTCCCTTGTCCGTCCTTTACTTTTTAGTTGACGCTTGCTATTTCTATAAAGAATAATTTCAAACTTGGTTTCCAAAACTTTATAGGAATTTGAAAGTGACCCCTATGAGAAATCAAAAGGAACAACCACTGTGCTTTCAATGGACAAGGTACACGCAAGGATCCAGAATAGCGAGGGTGTGACTGTGTATTCGACAGAAGAAAGATGGACTCCGTCGATCTAAAAGCCTAGGCAAAGTGTATTCCATTTCAGGTCGATGGCGTCCGACGACACCAATTGTGTATCAACATAATCTGCACGAAGGCTGTTTCTCAAGTTGGCCTTCATTTCTTCTTCTATATGAGGCGCTGACCCCTCCTCATACAACTTCTTATCGCGGTCAGTGGCAGCAGCCAATACCGACTCGCGGATTTGTGCTGCCTTGCCTGCCATCTCGGCATCGAGTGCCCATTCGGGTCTCAGAGGTGCCGCAGTAGCAGTGTCAGCGTCCATCACATCCAGTGAGCCCAACATGCGGACTATCTTGCCAGTGCTACACACCACGTAGTCGTTTTCCATGGCCGAGGCGATATTTTGTGCAAATACTTTGGCCATCTCGTCCCTATTGGCAGCATTCACAGGGGCATTGATGCGACCCCATACTGTGTCAAAAACTTGCTTTTCGCTTTGATCGTAGCGCGAGTGGGGTGTGGATTGTAGGGACGCTAGCACTTGTCTCACCTTGTCCTTTTCATTGTTCGTCATTGTTGTGTCATTTTGCAAAAACGTATAGAAACTATTCTGTTTATTTGTATTTGCATTATTCAGTTGGGTATTAATATTTGTTGCTTGAGGGGCAGGAGTAATGGAATCAAGGCGTTGCTTAGCTGCGTTTTGAACAGCTGTACTGTGAACATTCTGCCCATCGTTCATGACATTCACAGGAGGTGGGGCGAACTGTGCGAAAATAGCTGCTTGTTGGTCAATATCTATATCATCGAAATTGATATCAAAATTAAAAGTATTGTTTGGGGCAAATATATCCGTAGCAAAACCTGCACCTATTTGATTATTATTTTGTGTTCTTCTGGGCGGTGGAGGCGGAGGTGCAGTGGCCATGGCCGGCATTGCTTTTATTTCTTGTACATTGACACCAATCTCGGCCAACATGGCCACCGGATCTGTTGGGAGCGCATAATAGTCACGGTCATTCAAGGGAATGTCGTCATATTGTACCTCTTTCATAAGGTCACGGGCATTTTGCTTGGCCGTGGGCGAAAAGTGATCGGTATAAATAACATATTGGCACACTTTGCCCGCATTCAGTTTGTTTGCAAGGAAATAGGGGTGAACGCCAAACATGTAGATGCGGGCGATCTCGATCACGGCGCTTTCTTCACCCTTGGCATAGGCATCGAGGAGGTTGTTGAGGCCGTCATATACCGATGTCTTTTTATCTGTGGCCTCACTAAGCTCTTCAATTGCAACGGCAGTCTCCTTGACACTTGTTGGTGTAGTTGCGGTAACATTTTTGTGCACAACTAGTTTTTGCGACGACCAATATTTATAGACTAGAATTACTACAAGTATTAAAACCAATACGATTATAGATATAAAAACTGGATCCATCTTGTCTTATAATTGATAGTGCTTTTTTACGCGATGATCAACCTCAAGGTGCCCAAGAACGTGTTCGTGGTCAAGTCGGATAAAAAGATGTTTGGTGTCCACTCGTCAACGTTTTGCTTTTATGACCGCCAGCACGCCAGCATTGTGGTGAGACAACTCGAGAGGAACAACATGATTGTATGGAACACACCAGTGAACCCCACCAAGTTTTTGCTGCACCCAGCTGCACAACCGATTGCTCGACTGCCTGTAGACAACTATACCATCCAGACATACGAGTCCGAGCCGTTTTTCAAGGAAATGTTGGACCAAAACATATCGATCAGGATCATAGACAATGTGACCCAGGTGGATTCCAAGACGTGCTCGTTGTCGTCGTTCATTGGCATTGATCCGCAACCCACCTCTGACCAGATCAAGACCTATCTTGGCAACATTTACGACAAGAAGCAGTAGACGAAATTGTGTTTTGATTTATTTGATTTATTATTCAATATTTTACCTTGTAGCAACAGTCATCGCCGTGTTTATTCGGGCGGCTTTCTGAACCAGGGAGGCAAGTGCCCAAGAGAGGTCGGCGTTTCTTAGGACATGTGGATGTCAGTGGTTTTGCGTCCTTGGCCCGGTAGATGGTAAAGTCTTCATATTCCATTTGTTTCTTCTTGTACATGTCCCCAAAGAGGTCCTTGTCAAAGGCAATTTCTTTGAGCGCATGTTCACAAGAGTTGATCATTTTCTCCTTGCGGGGGATAATTTTATCATAAATAATTTGATCACAAGTCTCAATGACTTTGCCGCCGGGCATGGGGATACTTTTATAAGTGTGCACATTGACCGTGCGTTTATCAGCGGGCATGTCGATATGAGAGCAAAAGCGAATGGCCCGTCCCTCGACCTGTGTCTTGGCACTCGAGTTCCATACGGGGTCAATCATGTGCAAGTGTTGCATGTGCTTGAACGAGACACCCTCTTTGATGCTTGGGCTCCCTATGACGACACGGATGTGCTCGCCCCACCTGTTTTCCTTTGAATTCACCATGTTCTTCAGCCAGTCCTTTTCCGTATCCCGGGTCTTGCCGTCCCATATTGCAAAGGTCTTGAACGGTTGAGGATTGTGGTTACGTGGTGTGGCCCGGACCCAGCCCTCTTTTTCCAATAATAGCTTGATCACATCTACACCTTGTTTCACAAAACTGGTATAAACTAGATGCTTACCCCGCTTTGTCTTGACGATTTCCTCGACCAACTTGGCGAGTTTAGGACAGTACTCTTCGGGGTCCTCAGCATTCTTTGCAGGGCGCGATGCCCATACGGAAATAGACAGTTGGCGTTGTTTGGACAGGAACGCTTCCTTGTCATCATCGGGGTCGTCAGATCTTTTCATTTGAATATCGTTTGTCTTTTCATCCTGAGTCTCTGAAAAAGGAATCTCGTGCTGGGTATACTTTGTGCTCGGGTAAGAATTGGGACTGGTGCCTGGGAAGAAACTCACCTTGCCCTTGAACGTCTTGATGACATCTGATATGCGTTCATCCTCTTTTACTTTGAGCCCAGGGGTCATGATCTCGGCCAACTCTTTCAATTGAATAATATTGTTGAAAACCGGAGTGGCAGTCATGAGGACAAACTTGGCCGAAGGGTGCGCATTGAGGACCATGTATTTGAAAAGTAGGGATGCACTGCTCTTGGTGGCACGGGGCATCTTGTGTGTCGTGTTCAATTCCTTCCACTTTTTCAGTTCATAAATCTGGGCGACAAGATTGTGAACCTCGTCTACAATTATAAGCGCGTCTTTTGTGAATTCCTTTGCCCACTTTTTCAGATTGACAGCTTGTTGGCTATCTTTTTTCCATTTTTCAAATGAAAATATATCGTAGCTTTCCGAGATGCGCTTTGTAAAAACGGCCTTGATCTTTTTCTTGATCTTGGGCGGACCTGTTGTGAATTCATCAAACTCTTCCTTGGTTATATACGCCTCCCCGCCACAGGGCGAGACTAGCTCGTCTATGTAGTTAGTCCTCAGGCGAGCAGGTAGGATGACCTTGATCTTGCAGCCAGGATTTAGTTCTCTATAGGCCTCGGCGATTGTAATGGACGTGCATGTTTTGCCCGAACCAATGGAATGGTAAAGCAATAGCGATTTCCAGTCGTGGTCGTCTTGGATGTATTTTTGAAAAAATAATTGCTGGGCTTGGAGGTCAAACGTGCCGGCCGTGTGCTTGCAAATGTCTTCCATGGGGCGGTCGTCAAACTTTTGTTTGAACGCGTTGTACATTTATATTTTTACTAGGAAACAAATCAATTGGTATTTGTGTTTTGGGCATGGCGGATAAACATGTATTCGAGAACATATGCCACAAGAATACCTATATGCATGATGTTATGGGAGTTGCCAACCATGTCAAATGTGCATGCGCCTTTGTTTACAAACCGTTCGGGAATAGACTCGGCATAGCACCACGCACTCAGGCCGAGGATGGCTGTGACAGATAGCGCGAATCCCAACGCTACCACGTCTCTTTTAAATATGGCCTGGATGTACATGGGCGCAATGTACAATAGCACCAGGCACCCTATCATGACGGTCACTTTTGTCCTTTCACTTGCCGTGCCATATCCTTTTTTATAATTAATATACCCAATTGCAAATATAGAAAGAAGTAGCGCCGCAAAACACAAATAAATGTTGTAGTCACCCAGGACGAAATAGCCAATGGCATATGCAAACATGGTGCCTCCCAAGAATACAAAGGCAAAATCTAGCTTGCGCCACAGCTCTTTGATGTTTTGAGAAATAGGAATAAATAAATGGTAGCCAACTGAAAAGGGCAGGTGCATGAGCGGCGCCAAGAAGAATATGGCGTATGGAAACACATTTGTCCCTGTATTTATGTCTTTGGAAACATTTAGAGTATGTATAAACAAGGCAGCTGCCACCACACTTGAAAAGATCATGGTCCACGCATTGACTGTTTCATTATGGACCGAAAACAATGATTTCATGGCATCCTTGTAGGTGTGCACATTGGTCCGGTACCCCGTCTCGATATATGGGAATGCCATCCACGCCGGTATTTTCTGTTCTAGCGCCATATTACATTTGACATTGCAAATATATCCATAAATTAGCTTGCGCTAGGTACGTCCAAAAGCTTTTACTTTTGCCATGTGAAAAAACATTCTGTCCTATTTATATAAATGTCCAAGTCCACAAAACTGCTAGAAATCGATGCGAAAATCTCTTCGCTGCTCCTCGTGTCCATGTTTTATAAAACCATCGGCTCCATGATTGCCTCGCTGGGCGGTATCCCTCTGCCTGTCGGATATAGACATCCCATCGTATTTGTTATTCATCAAGGGGACAACAACCATACGATTAAAAACGGAAGTAACAAGGCCCTCGTTGCCCGCATCGTCAAGTTTATTGCAGGTGGAGCCCAGAAAGCCACTGAGGTTCCCATTATTCTTGCTGGACTCGATAAACAAATGGAAAAACTTGGAGCCAAGTCGATGGCACTTGTAGCAAAACGTGTCAAGGTGGCGAGCAAGATTTAAGAGCGAGGCAAGACGACCTTATAATGGAAATGGAAAAAGCATGTGAGCTATCTCTGTGCAAGGCATTATTTTCTATTTTTAAAAGCAAAAAGGTTTGTAATTATTCTGGCATGAGCGCAAATATGCCTTGGGAAATCATTCGAGATAATCCTGATATTCCTTGGAATTGGGAAAGTATCAATTGGAATACTACCATTCCATGGGAAGTAATCCAATCCAACCCTGACAAACCATGGGTATATAGCGATTTGACATATAGAGATGACATCACATGGGAAATTGTCAACGCCGATATGGGTAAGGCGTGGATTTTTGGAGAGTTGACTTTTAAAATACCAATACAAGTCATCGCAAAAAATCTAGATAAACCATGGAACTGGTGGCACATGAGTTTCAACAAGACATTGACAATGGAGTTTGTTAAAGAACATATAAATAGAAAATGGTGTTGGGATGATCTGAGTAATCATCCTAATCTCACATTAGACTTTGTCAAGCTTCACATGGACAAGCCATGGTGTTGGAAATACATTAGTAAACACCCCATGGTAACTTTTGAAACTATTGAGAATCATCCTGACCTTCCATGGGATTGGAATGAAATCAGTTGCAATCCCAATATTACAAAGGACATCATACTTTCAAACCTTGGTCGTCCATGGAATTGGGCACGAATGCACACAAATCCCAACATTGATTTGGATTTCATGGTAGTCCATGCAGAATCTATCATTCATTGGGGACATGTCAGCCTATTTTACAAGATTACAAACGACATGATTCATAAATATCACGACAAACCATGGGATTGGGTGTATATGAGTATGAACAAGCATCTGACATGGGACATTGTGAAAGAACGATTGGATAAACCATGGAATTGGGAGTTCATTGGGAGCAAGAACAAGAACATTACCTTGCAAATAATAGAAGAAAATCCAAATTGTCCTTGGGAATGGAAAATGATATGTAGATACAAAACCCTCACACTTGACAATATTGTCAATAAAAATCTTCCCGATTCATATTGGGAATACATCAGCATGAATGAAAACATTTACAAGCCTGACGCGGAATTCAAGGCTCATTTTGCAAAACAATGGCATGCTTCGAATACCATCAAGCGGGATTGGCTCAAATGCATTACGGACCCTACTTTTCGAGTTTGTAAAAAGCGGCTCAGGAAAGAGTTTGGGGAAATATGTTTCATATAGAAATAATAGGATGGCACGTATATTAAAAAATACAGTATCAATGCACATGAGGGATGCGATAGAATGCTCATCGCCGGCGCGAGGGCGAGCTCGCAAAGTGATATAAAGGATTCCGTTCTACCAATCACAATACCAATCATAAATGTCAGTCTCTCGTGCTTTTGCCAAGGAAGTCAACCAAGAGGTCAACCTGGGTCTCAAGGTAGATGTTGTCGAACAGGTGTGCAAGACGTTTCTCAACCTGATTGTGAAAAAGGTCAAGGAGGGCAAGAATGTCACGTTCAAGAACATGATGTCGTTCAAGAGGGTATATCGCCCCTTCAGGCTGCACAAGAACCCCAAGACAGGTGACCCCATTCCCAAGGATGCTCACTACATTTTTACCATGAATGTTAATACAGCAATGCGCAACGAGTTCAAGGTGCTGCCCATCGAGGAGGGCGCCAAGGTGGAGCCGGTAGCGGCAGGGAGTGAGAGTGCAGAGGACACCAAGTCAGAGTAGTAGGCTGTATGTTGCCGTTTATTTGCCTTGAAGTGGGCACGCCTTGATCGACCCGGTCATGATATAATTATAGCCAGTACCAGGTGCATTCGGGTTTTGCTCCTTGGGAACACACACCATGGTACCGTCTGTTGTGTATAGGCAGCGATCTTGCACTTTATTAAACGGACACAGCGAACCTGATTGTTGTGGGGGAGGCGGCGGCATTTATTTGATCCTATATTTTTTATGGGTTTGGATTTGGATCTAAGAAGAATTAGATTTGTAAATCCAAATAATTTCATGTCATTATCAGAAAGCGAAGTTGCAGTATTGTTAAAAAAAGTTACGGATATTGCGATAAACAAGACTGCGTTAATAGATCTCGACCTTGATACTATTTTACAACTTTTGTATATTGGGAACGAGACAAAAGACAAGTGGTTGCCCGGCATAAACCTTTACAATTTGCTCTTGACAGTTGCACAATATGGAAAAGTAGGTGATCCACTGCCATACTCGCTACGCATGACGGGTCTTTCAAGCCTTGCGTCGGCGTGCAAGATACCAAAAGAAAAGTGGGTGCCACAACTTGTCAACATTGCCAGAACCATTGTTGAAAAAAGAAACGCATTTGTCTACTGCGATCCACTTACTCTAGACATTAGGACCATACAGCGAATGTTGGTTTGGGACAATGTAGGAAAAGACACTTGGTTACCTGGTGTTCACCTCTACTTGTCGCTCATTTATGCGAGTTGCACACGGATAGAAGTGGCCAAGATGTCCTGCAGCGATTCCAAGTTCGAAGCCATGTCAGCGTTGGCAGTGTTGGTGGGAATGCCAGACGACGAGTGGATGCCTGGCATCAAAAGAGTGGTGCCAGAAGAGACAGTCAAGGGTTCGCGCACCAAGTGAATGTGCGGCCAGTAGCTCTTGCAAAGTGCCTTGACTTCCAACAGGTCCTTGTACTCTTCGTCATACACGATGCGGTTAATCTTGGTGGCGCTCACCAGTTTGATGCACTCTTTGCAGGGTGACAGTGTGCAGTAGAGTGTCGAGTCTTCAAACTTGCTCTGTGAATAAAGGATGCAGTTTGCCTCGGCGTGGATAGTGATCTTGCGTATGAGCTCTCGATTACACCAATCGATATCGGCATCTTGGGCGCCGGCACATACACAGTTATATCCTGTCGAGATGATTCTATGGTCTTTTTGAGAGACGAGAACTGCACCTACTTTGATACTGTCAGGGCTGCGTGTTTTTATCTGGTGGGCAATCGACATGAAGTATGCGTCCCAACCGGGTTTGCAAGTTGACATGTTTGTGTAGGGTGTGTTTTTATTATATTACTACGTTTAGTAGTCTTTATGTTTGCAAAGCATAGGCCATGACTTCAAAAGGATGATCACGGGGATCCTCGAGGTCGGTCATTTTCTTCGCATTGGGTTTATATTCGGCGGAAATACCTGCATATTTGAGACTATTCGTGTCAGGGTTGGCGCGACAATTATCACTGGGTTTTACTATGCCTATAATTTCATGAGCATTTCCTTGGTTTACTTTTTCCGGATTATAGCGTTGATAAATATGCACTTGTTCGTGGCGAAAAGTAGTGGGAGAGAGTTGGGACAAGCTAGGTGTGAGTACGTAGCGGCCATGGGTGTGGGGAAAGCCACCCTCATGATTTGCGTCAAAGATCATGATCCGGCATTTAATAATGGGTGGTGCAGGTGGGAATTCCCACGGATATAGGATGCGAGTGCCACTCACGTATTCGTCTATTGTTATTCCTTTATTGTTTCTTAGCCGGCGATCCATGTCGTTGAAGCGTTCAAAGTAGCCCTCGAGCTCGATTACTTTTTTCAGTTGGCGTTTGTGGTGGGCATTGAGCGCCAACCAAATTCCTATTCCAAAACTTAATATAGAAGAAAAAAGAACAAATAATACTAGAATTATAAATTGCATTTGTGCTTTTGTTTTACATTTATAAAGTATTCCAAAGTATGGCGGAGACACCAAAAAACTATTGCTACATCTTGGTAAACGCGGCAAGAACCCACTCGTATGCGGGCTACACTGTCAATCCCGCGAGGCGACTGCGGCAACACAATGGCGAGATTTGTGGGGGTGCCATGTATACCAAGAGGACGACGCCGGGACAATGGGAGTTTGCCATGGTGATTGAATGCGGCGATTGGACTAAACGACAAGCGCTCTCGTTTGAATGGCACTTGAAGACGCATGGTGGCAAGAGGCAACGCGGCACTGGTTGTGGCAATGCTGGCCATCCCATAAAACGGCGTATCGATCTATTCAAAAAGGCACTGGCGAATCCCAAGTTCGAGGGCATGGAGTTTACTGTAAATGTGGCGGATTTCATGTTGGCCTATGTGTAGCCTATTTATAGTTTGTTTTTGTTTTTTTTATAGCATAATTTCAAAATGGAATTATTTACACGAGATCAATACATTGCCTTTCGAAACAATCCTGAAATGAATCCCATTACACGGCGCAAAATAGTCATACATGGCCCCACCCATGCGCGTTTAGTGGCCATGTCTAGGGATTTTGAAGGTCGGGCACAGGCGCACACAGGTTCTTTGCTACCTCGCATTGTAACTCGGGCAAAAGCAACACCCAAACAAAAGACCCCCATTTTACAAAATCACGCTCCTAGACAACCTGCCCCGTTCAAACGTGCACCTCGCCACAAGATTGTTGTGATTCGCGAAAAGTATCTTGCCATTTTTGTTTTTGGACCGGGCTCTTTTGAAACAGAGCAGATGGACAAATTTGCTAGCACGCTGTCCACAAAATACAACATAGAAGTATTGATCAAGTGCAACAAGTCCATAAACAACACCTTGTCAGGAATATGTCAACGTGTTTTGCCAAGCATACACGACCCTGTTATCCAAAACTTATACAATCTGGTAAAAAACAAAGCTAATTCAGGGCATTATGAAAAGGTGTTTGTGATAGGCCACAACTACGGGGGCATGTGCGCATCTCTTGTTGCCGAGCTTTTCAATAGAGAGCCGAATAATAAAGTACAAGTTGCGACTCTTGGAAGCGTGTATATTTCACCGCCTGAAAAGACAAGTCGTGTGAATATTGAGCACTATATGTTCAATCACGATGTGGTGCTGAAATGCAACAAGATTAGGCCTGATTCATCGCCTCATGTCAGGTGGATTACGAGCAAGCTGAACCGGACACCGCGGTTTACATTGCAAGGGGAAATTCATAATAGCTACGAGCCAGTCATTCAAAATATCTTGGTGGGGAGAAATGTGAATATTTATAAAGCACACTTTTGATTCCTATTTCTTAAAAAAACTGAAAAACCTAATATATTTTGATTGTAATATAAAAGAGTCGTGTACTAGAACAATCCTAAAGTGTGATGTTTGCTTACAGGTATGACTCCGACGACCTCTGCAATTATGACCGCTACAAGTTTTCATATGTGGCACAGTTCGGCAAGGGCCTGGAAGAGGGCACCGAGACGGCTGCCGCAAGGATCTGCCTTCCTTGCAAAGCTGGGGGCAACCTCAGGGACTGTGACAGTGTGACCTATTTTGTGTACGCCGAGTACAGGGTGGAAGTCGATGAGCGCATCATTTTTGTGGACAAGCTCGAGGCCATCAACTTTGACGACAAGGTGCACGTGACATCGTTCACAGACCGTGTCATCGAGTTCTTTGGGGACGAGGTGCTCAGGGACAGGCATGCCCTCGACTTTTACACGAGGCCGGCGCTTCCCAAGCAAGTCAGCGTGTTTGACGACGTGGGCCCGCCAACCATCGACTTTGATATCAAGATCAAGGCACTGGTCGCGGACTGCATCATTGACTTTGACGAGACAGACATGAAGAAGCTGACCCTTGCATGGTTCGCGCCCGACCCCGAGTACGACATGTACTTTTTGTGATGACGCTTTTGATTAATTATTGATTCATTTCCTATTTAGCTACCCCTTCAACGAACATTTTGCGCATTGTTCATGATTGTATAAAACAAGTGTTGTTGTGTGGGCGACATGTACACTTTATATTTTTCCTTTTCTTGGTCAGCTGTATGTTTTTTGGTGTTGTCACGCTTCACAACGACATTTTGCTTTCGTGAGTGACATATGGATATACACGTAGCTCCTACGATTGCAGTTGATGTCAAACATGTTGGGATTTTCATTCTTTGTATGGTGTATATTTTTATTGAACCCACAACGCAACACATGGCTTGGCCGCAAGGACTTTAATAGCCCATGGTGGGACACTGTCGAAATAATCGGTCAAGTAAATGGTCGCTTTATACACGGGCGGGTTTGTAAAAATCTCGATATCTTCAAATATATCATTGCACTCGTACCATTGGAGTTGTTTGCGAGGCCCTTGAACAATGATGTGAGCAATGGGTTCATATTTCGTCTCGATGTATACACCACGAGTTGATACATTGTGTATATCTACCATGACACATGCCATCCAAGCGTCATCACATTTCATTTAGTTTTTCTACCCAAAATAAATCCAAAGAGAATAATAGTAAACTGTAAAACTATTTGTTTTATTCTACGACGTCGGTGCCGGTGTCGAGTATGTTCGAAAAGCGTTCAAGAAGCCCGAGTACTGGCCTATCATGGACTGGATATTGGCACGTGAGCTGTTGACTTGTGTTATAGTGTCCTGCGAGTTGGCAATGGTATCCGCAACTTGGACGGCGTTGCTATTGTTTTCGGTGATTTGAGATTGCAACACTGCGAATTTTGTGGTAATATCGGTCGAAACTTGGTCCAGAGTCGCGAGCGTTGTTTGGATAGAATTAGGGTCCAACATGGTCGAAATGGATGCAAGGTTTTGAGTGAATGATGTTTCCTCAGTGGCGGCGTTGCTCAACGTTTCTTGGAATGCGGCGATCGAAGAGGTAAGCTCGGCATTGGCGGCATTTTGGCTGTCGATAAACGTGTTGACAGCTGTCCTCTCGGTGGCTATAAAAGCAATGGGGTCAATTGGTGGCGTGCTCATTTACTCACTATGGATATATAAGCGATGAATACCATGTAAAATATCGGTTGTAAATTTAAAATCAAATGGGTTTTATAACAAAAGCGGACAAGAAACGAGCGTTCAAAACGGTTGTGCTCGATGCATATCTTAGCTCACAGGCCTCTGGATATGTTGAAAACACGGTCAACAAATGTGTCTCATTTTTATTGACTGTAGATGATGTAAATAAATACATCAACCAAAAAAAATATGGAAAACTTGCAAAGTACTTGACAAGTGAAGTGAATGCCGCGATCAAGAGACAAACCAACTTTACACAGCAAATTAACTTTTCACGATTTGTTAAAAAAGTAGGGGGTGATGTTGAATCCAAAAAAATGATTACGATTGCAGTGGTAGCCGAGTATTTGATGTGTGACCTGTTTGACAAGGGGTTTAATACCAAACTACGAAATCAAAAAACAATCACAAAGGATATGATCTTGGAGGGCCTTGCACACGATAACGACTTGGCTAAATTTTGTAAAGACTTCATGTGACATACATGAAATATAAAGCAAATATGAATATTATGAGTATATGGCACCATTTAAATTCGCCGACAATCCTGTGATCATAGTTTATGGCGCGGAAACTTCCGACATGATGAAAAATGTAAATACACCTTTTGTTGCATTCACCAAGGAAGACTATTCTGAAATACTTCTTGAGAAATGTATTGCAAATCAAAAAAACGAGGCAATAGTAGCAAAAGGCTGCAAACATAGCATTGGCAAGTTGATTATTCTTGACGACGTTTTTCAAGATGCAAGATCTATAAATTCTGACACAATGCTAGGGTTATGTGTAAATGGTCGGTGCATGCATTTAGGGTGCATTATTTGCTTGGCAAAGCCGCTTGCAATTCATCCACTCATCGCTTACAATACCGACTATTTGCTCATCTGCCCTGGTTTCATAAATGACAAGCTACCTGAAATTTATGCCAATCATTTCCTTTCAGAAATATTCACTTCATTTCATAACTTTGAAAAAATAGTAAAACAGTGTGCACACTCGTGCATGGTAGTTGTCATCGGAGGAAATGACGTAAATCGGCGTGGGCGATTCTACATGGGGCCGCATATATTGAGCAATGCATGACTATTGTTTAGTCACATTCACAAATATCGCTCAAATGAGTGGACAACTCATCATAGAGCTCGTCTGGGATGTGTGCGGATATGTGGTCGATGGTGTTCATGTGGACGTGCTCATAGATGTCTTCGTATTTGTTCCATTGCGGAATGTTATTTTGACCAAACTCTCTGTAGTAGCCACAAAAGAGAGCAAACAAGAGGATGTTGCACAGCGTACAAGTGTGGAGCCGGGCATCACACAGCTCGCCTATGATGGTGCATGCAAGGGGATTGTCTTTTACTGCTTCCACCTCTCTGGCCATTATTGTCCAGTTTCCGACCACTTTGTCTATAGGCTTGGTCTTGAAGCGAAGGTACTCCCACAAGGTATCGGTGTACTCCGTAGGGACCTGCTTTTTGGCATAGAGCTCGGTGGTGCGCAATGTGAGGTTGTAGAGGTGCACCACCCGCGACTTGGTCAAGTCAAAGCGGCACTTGGGAATGACGTGTATGCGTGATGGCATTGCCATAGTGAACTCTTTGTTTGTCTGATTTGTTTTGACTACAGTATTCATATTTTATAGAGTTTTAGAACAAATCTATGTAGTAATTGCTTTATATTGGTAAAGGAAAGCAAGGTCTGGGTGCATACACCAGTTGGATCACCAATGTCATGGGAAGGGAAAAATGATTATGGGTTGACAATATACTGATCAAGATTTATAAATGCCAATGAGAAAAAGCGATAATTTATATAGCGGATATTTGAATAAAATATGACCGAACAAGTGCAGATCTTTTTGTTAGTGATTGCATGCATAATGTCTTGAAACAGTCTTGTGTAGCCATCACTATACGTAGATTATTTTTGCCGCGCCCTTTTACAGTCTCTTCAAGTTTTGAGATGTTGTAATCCAAACCTTCGGTATATGAATTTTTTAGTGTCTGTAGAAGATTATTTTTTCGTGTATTTAGTAAATCTGCTACTTCTTCAATATTGACAACAAACGCCATTTCTGGACTCGGACGAAATGCATTGTCAATCATGTATTTTTCAGCATCATTAAGTTCATTTGTAGGGATAATGTGAATAGGAATAATTGTATTTTCAATGACTTCTAATGTTGATAGATTTGTAATTTGAATTTTGGTTTTAGACATGATTGTTACTTGGTATAATTTTATGCCATAAGTCGAAAATACTTTAAGAATAGATATCATGTCGTTATCTTTGTAAGATTTAGGCCGTTCTCCAAACACATATGCCCGCAATTCTGGGCGGAATGATGCAATGTTGTAAATTAACAACTGTGAAAGCATTGTTCTCCATCTCGTCCATTCCTTGATCTCGGCATGAAATTCGTCAGTGGTTATGTCGGATATACCGTATATCCCCATTCTCTGATGTGTACCCCCTAGTACTTGCTCGAGTGCCTTTTGATAAATCACTTCGGAATGTTGAGATGCCATTTTTATTTAGCGTTTGAGTTCGGTTGTATACTCAGTATGGTCAAGCCATAAGTAATAATTTGATAAAATCCTTTGAAATGGCAACTTGCCTCTAAAAATGAAAACTCGGATAGAATTTTGAAAGACAACATGATTGGCGCGATTTTTCTAAAGAAATAATTAGAAACAATGTAGAATGCATCTAAAGATATTTGTATATATCACATCAGTTGGTAAAAGTGAGCATATTTTCTATTGGTCTATGTAAATACGTGTATCAAGAATGTCGAGGCAAATGATAAAAATAGGCAAGACAGCCAGGTTTGTGATCGATGTGGCCACCAAGTTTCCGAGGATGCCCCGAGCTGTTCGCGGTGTGTGGCTCAAGGAGAGCATCCAGACCCTCGGCCCCACCTATGTCAAGATTGGCCAGTTTGTGGCTTCACGCCCCGACGTGCTCGGCGATGATCCCGAGTTGGTGCGAGCGCTCAAGACATTGCACGACGATGTGGACCCGTTGCCGTGGTCGGTGGTATCGGAAGTGATAGGCGAGCACCTGCCCATGGCCGCTTTCAAGATTATAGAGAGAAAGCCATTGGCATCGGCCTCGATCGCCCAGGTGCATCGTGCCACCCTTCGCAACGGCGACCAGGTTGTGATCAAGATGAAGCGGCCCAACATCGACGCCGAGATCTCCATGGACTTGCAGGTGATCGAGCTGTGGCTCATTGTTTTGTCTCTCTTTGTAGGGTCCAAGGATGCGAAAATCGTGGATGCGCAAAACATGGTCCGCGACATCCAAAACTCGATCATGCGCGAGACCAACATGAGCAACGAGATTGCCAACATGGAATACATGCGTGAGGTGTCCGCAAACGCTCGGTCCATTGTGGTCATTCCGCGGGTATACAAGGACCTGTCAAGCTCGGAGTTGATCGTCATGGAGTATGTGCCATCCATCAAGTTTAGAACAGTGCCAGATCCGAAGTTGGCCTATATGCTCATGGATGTGTTTGTGCAACAGTTTCTCCAGCACGGGCTTTTGCATGGCGACCCCCACGAGGGCAATGTGGCCTTGTCACAGGATAAGAAGCGCCTGGTCATGTATGACTTGGGCCATGTGATAAGTCTGGATGCCAAGCTGAGATCCCTCATGAAGATCCTTGTCTTTGAGATCATGACTGAAAATATAGATGGAGTGATCCGAGTGATGAAGCAGATGCCAGAGGTGATCGAGATCCGCCAAGAGGACAAGATTCGTGACTATATCGCAAAGTATATACAGTATATCAAGACGATCGACATCAAGGTGCTCAAATCCATGTCACCCAGCGATGGCGGCGATATTCCCATCAAGTTTTCGGGGACCATTTACGAGATTGTTCGGGTGTTTGGAATTATCGAGGGTGTGTGCATTGATCTCGATCCTGATTTCAAGTACGAGACCGTGTTTGTAAAATATATCGATGTGCTGCTCTTTGACATTGATTTTTTCACCTACAAGATGGAGGCCGATATCAAGAGCCTGTTTTCTCTATGACTTTTTAAAAACTCTCTAGTAAATGTGTTGCTCTTCATAGAGCTCGTCTGTGATGGCCTTGACCAACTGCCATGGGACAACCCCGTTTAGACCGGGATGGCGGTCGGTGATGAGGTCACGGACCTCTTTTGTACTTTTATTGTGTTTGTAAAATTCACGCTTCTTGAGAGTGGTGGGATTCGAGGTCGCCTTTTTGCGCGTTGTGAGTGTGATTTCCAGCAGCCTATCCCTATCAGCCAGTTGGTTGGTCAGTGTACGAATAGTGTGGGCTTGTTGAACATTCTCAATCATGTAATTCTCTACTTTTTCGCGAAGGCTCTCGATCTCGTCCTCGAGAGAATACTCGTTTTCTGACATTTTGTTTTGCTGATGTGACAAAAGACAGACAATATAGTACTATGCATTTTAGTTTTTATATGCTGTAGGCTTGCGGTGTAGTAGCAAAAGCAAGCGTGATGTTTTTATAGGGTATCCCCATTATTAACGCTTGTCTATTAGCCTGGTTTGCTACCAATACCGTGTTTTGAAAAACAACTTGGACAGGGTGTTGATCGGGATTAGTTGATATAAATAGAATCAAATCCGGTTGCCCCATGTAGAACGTAACATCTTGGACCATCACGTTGACTGTTTGATTCATTAGTTCATCTGCTGAAAACGGGCGAATATTAAGAAGTGGTGTCTTGGCAGATGACACGTTTGGAAAGCGATATGACTTGAACAACGAATTGTCCTTGCCGGAATAAAGAAAAACGTTGATACTATACATGTAGTTGTGAACTGATGGAGGCGTATCGTCATACGCTTCTATGAGGTCACATTGATATTCGCCATTGGCAAGAAATGTACAATCCATTGTGTGATTTACATTTATGATTTATATTATTGGCATGGCGCATTGAGCTTGATCATTGATTTAGTCTTGCCAAAACGGTCACTGTCCTTGCACAGATGGTGGCCTATGCTCTTTCCAAAGCTCGTGCCATATTGAACGTTCTACGTGGTACTGTTTTGCATATTCCACATCTTTTATAAAGGCATATGCAATATCAAGGTCGTCGATGTTCAAGTATATCAACAGTGAGAGAATATGTGAATCAATCTTGTACTGGTCAAGGTTGCGATCTATATCAGCCTTGTAATTGTACACAAACTCTTGCCACGTATATGAAACTAGCTCGGGGTCTATGCTACACTTTTCGATCAGCTTGGGCAGAAATGGTAAAAAGTAGAAACTCTTTACGTGTCTGCTCATGGTGCATCAATGATGTGTATCTTTTTCGATATCTTTATATGCATTTTATTTTATTATAGCTATTAGCTTAAAGACGGTTTCTGGTCTAGCTTTGCAAATGCAAATGCAGCCAAGCGTATACTCGCGTGTCGAATATGCCGAGGTAGATGGCGTCGAGTATGTGGTCAACCGGATGCTTTTCAAGGACGGTGTCTTTCTTTACGAAGACACCTATGGCCAATGTGAGGACCCGCGGACAATTTTGGCAAGGCTCGACATGGACTGGAAGCGACACGTTGTCATGGTGTATGGAGATGTGGCCGATGCACATATATTTGAGCAGTTTGTGGAATCATACTGCGGACTAGGGTGGTCGTGTACCTATGAGATTGGAATTGCGATTGATTACGGCATTGCAAAGCGGCTAGAGGTGTTGAGTCGGCAATACTTTGGCTAAAACTTGGTATTTTTAAAAAGGGGTCAATAATAGATGGACACACATGTGAGGCAACTTTATTTGGATCAAACCTTGTTGACTCTTTAGTAAATGGACATTGTATTTTTGAATTAGCATTTAAGGATATGTTAGCATTTGATTATCAACAGTAACAGTAAAAGTACAAGACAAAAACAAATCGAGTATGGCCATGAAGGCGAGTGCCGAGCAACAAAAGGTGGTGGATGCAGTGGCGAATGGTGCGAATGTCATGGTTGACGCAGTGGCAGGCAGTGGCAAGACGACCACTGTGCTATCGATCGCCAAGGCAATGCCAGGAAAAAAGGTGATCCAGATCACGTTCAATTCGCAGCTCAAGCTGGAAGTGCGCGCCAAGATCAACGAGTCCGACCTGACCAATATAAGTGTATACACCTACCACTCTGTCGCCACCACCTTTTATGACCGTCTTGCCTACAATGACGGCAAGATCATGTCGATTTTAGGCGAAGACATGCCGATTCGTGCCAGTGTCTTGGCCAAGGCACGTGAAGTGGATGTCCTCATTGTCGACGAGGCCCAGGACATGACCATGCTCTACTACCGGCTCCTGCAAAAGTACATCAAGGACGCCGAGTTGGGTGAACGGGGTGTGCAAATCGTGGTGCTAGGAGATCGCCACCAGGGTGTCTACGCTTTCATGGCCGCTGACACGCGCTTTCTGACCCTTGCCGCCGAAGTGTGGGGACGCGAATTCCAGTACCTGACTCTCAAGGAGTCTTACAGGATCACTCGCCCAATCGCATGGTTCATCAACAACTGCATGGTCAACGAGCAGCGCATTGTGGCAAAGAAGCCGGGGGTCAGGGTTGAGTACTACGTGTGCAACGCCTTCAAGCATGTCTACATTGACGACTTGATTATCCGGATCAAGACTGGGAATCTGCTGGCTGAGGACGTGTTTGTCCTGTGTGCATCGCTCAAGAGCACTTCTGCACCTGCCAAGCACATTGAGAACTTGTTTGTCAACAACGGCATCTCGGTTTATGTGCCCATCAGTGACGACGCCCGCCTTGATGACGATGTGACCAGGGGAAAGGTGGTGTTTGCAACGTTCCCAAGTAGCAAGGGGCGCGAGCGCAAGGTTGTGGTCGTGTTAGGTTTTGACTCGGGCTACTTCAAGTACTTTGCACGCACTGAGCCACCCCACGTGTGTCCCTCGACCTTGTATGTGGCCTGCACACGGGCCAAGGAGCGCCTCATCCTTGTGGGGAGTGTCAATGACGATTTCCCACAATTTCTTCGCACGGGCCACGAAGACTTTGCCACGTATGTGTCGATGCACACTTCCAAAAAGGTGAAGAAGGAAATGTTGACCCCCAATCCCAATCAACACAGGACGAGCCCCACCGAGTTGGTAAAGTTCTTGAAGCAAGACACGATCGCAGAACTTACGCCCATGGTGGACTTGCTCTTTACCAAGCTGCAAGATGCGCAAAAGGCGTGCACGATCACATCCAAGATCAAGTCGTCCAAGGGACACAACCAGTACGAGGACGTGTGCGACTTGAACGGCTTAGCCATTCCCACCATTTGGCAGGCACAGATGATGCCTGACCGGCTCACTACCATTCACCACATTCTCAAGACAAAGAGTGGGGTAGGACACCACGAGGGACACAAGGCGTTGAAGAGTGCGCTGACACACGTCAAGTATCCATGTGAGTCAACCGAGGACTTTTTGCTCCTTTGCAACACGTACATGGCTGACAAGGATGGCTACATGGGGCGCCTAGCGCAGATCAAGGGCTATGGGTGGCTATCATCTGAGATGATCGACTCTTGCCACCGCCATTTGGATGAGCACGTGAGCAAGAAGGGTATCGAATTTGAATCAAGTGTGGATGTCGAGTATCACACCGAGGAGTTTGGTAACATTACCATTCTTGGCTTCATTGATGCAATCAACAAGGACACGGTGTGGGAGTTCAAATGTGTGGACGCACTTACCATTGAGCACATGCTCCAGCTTGTGGTGTATGCGTGGCTGTATATGCAAAAGAACACCGATGCCATCATGTTCAAGATTATGAATATTAGGACAGGCGAGATTTTGGAACTTGTGAATGCATGTGAGAACCAGCACATGATACAGGAAATCATGAATATTTTGATCAAACACAAGTTTACGAATGTGCCAAAGATGACTGACGACGAGTTCGTGGCCAAGGTCAATGCTGTAACTTCCAAGCCTCGGCAATCTTCTTGAAGCGGTCGCGGCTGGGCAATCCGGCATAGGCGCCGGCCTTGATCTGCTGCTGCATGTAGAGGTTGTACTTGGTGGGCTCGCGGTGGTATTTCTGTTCCAACTTGTAGACAATGTCGTTTTTATCTGGAGTCGTAGGGCCGGTTTTCACGGGCCTGTGCCACTCTTTCACCTCGATGGACGGGATGCTGGCCTTATTCCTGGGTCTAGGGGGATTGGTCTCCAAGACCCACTGGCTGTTTTCCTCCTTGTACACGTACACTTTGCCAGTCTTGTGGTCCATCATGCGAGTGCCATCGGGCATGTCCTTGGGAAGTGCCATACTTTCAGGGGTGCACCACAAAAGTGCCTTTTCTTAGAAAGTAAGATGTAATCGGAAGTTTTTCGCACATGTTGCGATATAATCGGGGGAATAATTTTACAAGTAAATGAAATGGCGCACATCATTAGTGTCCGTATCTGGCTCATTGCCATCATAGTGATTTTGATCATTGTCGTGTGGGTCACAAACAAGATGAAAGTGGCCGAGGACATTACTTTGTTGCAGGTATCATTGGCTGACATGACCCCTGACCTTTTACTCGAAAAAAACCCTATCATCATTACTGATAATGTGGTGAGTTGCAAGCAAGTGATCGACAGTGTTTTTGCATGGGGGTATATTTGGAGTAAACATGTCACTGTTTCTGAAAGCAGTCAGTACAACCCATATCAATACTTGCTTGTGCATTGTAATACAAGCAAGAGTTCAAGTGTTGTCATAACCCATCCACGACAACCAAAAGGGCCAGTGGAAGTGAAATTGTATCAAGGCAATATTTTGATTCTGCCATGGTCGTGGAAGTTTCAATTAAAAAAGAATGGAAACACAAACGATAATAGTGGAAAGGTTAATAGTAGAGTAAAGTGCATCGGACTCCACACACTCTCTAGTTTTGCTTACGGGGCCCTCGGGGGGGTGGGCGCACCAGAGTGAAACCGTCTGCACCAGGGGGAGGTGGTGGGGGAGGAACTCCCGTGAGCTTGATGGAAGGAAGGACGTCACACATCAGAGTGCCGCCACACACACCGGTGACATTGATTGCTTGAAGGCCGTTGTCACCCGTGGTAATGTCAAAGTTGATATACTCGCCCTTCTTTAGTGTCTTGTAGTTGCTGTTCAAGGGCTTGATGCCGCTGTGGTGCACGAAAATGTCCTTGCCCTTTTCGGAGCCGGCGACGACCGTGACAAAACCATAACCAAGTCGGTCGTTGAACCACTTGCACTGACCCGTGTAGATACCGATGGTGGACTCGTCCCTAACTTCAACAACAACTTGGTTTTCCATTTGGACCGTGATGGTCATTTGATAGAAATTATCCTTATATGGTAAAATTATGGTCAAATGTGCCGAGGACAAGATTGTGAATCCGCCAACAGGTCGGTGTGTGCTCAAGACGGGAAAGATTGGCAAAAAGTTGCTTTTGGAAAACCCAGTAGTAAAAAAGGAATCAAAATCCAAAAGTATTTCTAAAAATAATAGTGCAAAACCCAGCATAGATGGACAATGCACTCGCATAGGCATGCAACAGATGAGTGCAACATGCTGGTTTAATACTGTATTCAATGTCTTGCTACTCAGTCCTAAATTGTATGCATTCTTTCGGGGGAAATACAAAGAGCTACCCGTTGACGAGAGAAAGCTGATTAAAGGGATAAAGGGCGTTGATGGTTTGCGTGTGTGCCCTTTGAAACTAGAGCGTTCGCACTTTTACCAATATCTTTTGCATTTTTTTAAAGAGTCAGGTAGTGGTGGTGTAGATCACGCAAAAACTCTTATAGATCTCACAAAAGTACGCACACCAAAGTGGGACACACAACGAGTAGGTATGAATCCTAGTATGGTCTTGGCACGAGTCATGAACCTTCTTTTAAAACCTACCGAGTACATGACCACTTTACAAGATGTTGATTCGGCAAAAGTCACCGATTCTATACAATTTATATTTATTGAAAATGTAAATTATGCTGATGCAAGTGTCATCCAAAAGTACAAGAATGTGCCGTCTACTTTTGTGCTCGATGTCGCAATAATTTATTTTACATTTACGGATTTCAAAGGCAATATATTTGGACATGCAGTAGCTGGATACACATGTGGCGGTGAATATTATGTTTATGATTCATATGAAACAACAGTTGAAAAGTTTGACTGGCGCTCTTTGGCCAACGTCAAAACATATGCCATGCGATTCAAAAAAACGTACGCGATCGGTGATATAACGGATGTGGGGTATTACAGTATAGGGTACATACGACACAATGACAGAGGGGATTTTATTGAAGTGGATGTCATAGAAGTTACAAAACGTCGCACTTTAAAACCCGTGAATTGGTTCACGCATTCCCTGAATGGATTCCTTTTGAGTTTTGATTTTTACAATTATCTATCTAGCAAACAAAGTTCAGCTTCTGGAAGTCGAGCGGAAATGTTACAATACTTTGCAAGTGGAACAAAAAAGGCAGCACGAATACCCTCGACCAAAAAGATGACCTTACAAAAGGCAATCTCTCGATTAATGCCCATGTTGTTCAACGATGATGAGTACATTATATCAAGTGATCCAATTGTCTTTTCTCAAATCACACCGGTGACCAAGTGCATCATCATTCTAAGTAATCGTGTTAATTATACCGATGTCCCAGTAGGTTTCACTTTCGATCACGCCCTTATAAACGTCCAACAAGTCATATACGGGCCATACAGCTTGTGGACTGGTTTTCGATTGAATGGGAAATACTACTTGGTTCATAGTGCATCTCACCTAGTGGTGGAAGCAGATTGGCGCAATCCGGGTATTGTAATACATGAAAAGAAGGCGAGTAGCGTGAGCTATGCCTATGTTTGCTACTCACGCCCTGTCGATTATACAAGTAGCAGTAGCATGACAAAAACAAACAAAACGCCCGTTGTGAAGACCAAGTTTGGGGCAAAATATTGCAGGGACATTGGCATGCGACAGACGATTGGCACGTGTTGGTTTAATACGATTTTTAATACGCTACTTTTGAGCTCGAACTGCTTCAAAATATTTCTTGAAAAGTATTATGAACTTCCAGTAGAAGAGCGCAAGTCGATCGAAAAAGTGCCGATCCTAAATACGTGCCCTTTGAAACTCATGGGTTCCCACTTTTACAGGTACTTTTATAAGTTTTATAAAGAGGAAATCAATCAAGACACTATTGGTCCGAACCGAACGAAATACGCCGAAAAGTTGGTAGAGGTGGCAGGGATACGATCGACGCCAAATTGGACCAAGAAACCTGGGTACATGACACAACTTGCCATTGAAAAGCTATACCCTTTGATTTTGAAAAAAGAAGAATATATAATTTACAATTATTTGACATACTCTGCAGAAATTCCTAAACCGTCCGTCAAGTTTGTTTTACTACGATACAATGTGGACACCATCTTTGCATCAAACCCATCATTGATTATGCCAACTTTTACATTTCTGCATCCAAATGCTTGGATCCTTGATCACGCGGCGATTCATTTCTACGATTCTGTGGTTGGAGCACATGCTATTTGCGGGTATAAATGTGGTGACGATTATTACATTTTTGATTCGAATCTGACCCATGTATTCAAAGTAAACTGGACAAATATTAAGATTTTACAAAAGTTTGTCGAGATGACTCTTGCACCACATTACAAAATGCAAGGGATAATTGGAGTGGGCTACGCATATCTTGGGTTTGTCAATGCAAATTTTGTGTAAATAAAGGGCACGTTTTGCTATAAAAAATGATATAAGGCGGTTGTAATGCTCTACTGTAATCATCATGGCGTCATCTATCAAACTTGAGCTGACATCGATCGTGACCAATCTGCTAGGGCGCAACAAGCTCGATGCCAAAACGATGCAATACTGGGAACAATACATCACTCAAAACTTGTCAACCCTCGAGGACTTTACCAAGATGATATACAATGAGCCAATATTCCAAGTAGTGGTGCGTGCCAAGTTTGAGGCGGTTTGTGAGTCCTACAACCTAGCTCCGGACTCGGGACGCTTCACTCAGTTTTGGGAGAGCAACGAAAAGCACAACATGACGACCCATTGCATCCAAACATGGGTTGCCCACCTACCCGAGTTTGTGAGTGCTTGGACCGAGGTCATAGGCAACACGATGATTTATGAGCTAGGTGGCGATGCAGACCTCGGCGCCGTGTCGTTTTATCTGGCACGCTTTGCAGATGTCGCAGGATATGATATTTTGGCGCTTGGAGAGGACATCAGGGCTCGTGCACATGTGCCCGCTCTTATTGTTGAGGTGCCGGTAAGTGCCAACATTAATGGAATATTTATTGAGAGTGTTTTCCAAACGGTGCAAAAGACATATGATCAAGATTATGTCGAGGGTTTTGAAGAGACCTTTCAGAGGCCCATGTACGTCCAGGAATATTTCAAATATCTAGAAAAACAAGAGTCAGTTTCCTGGCCGGTGGTGTTTACTGGCCACCACAATAGCTTCAACAGGCTGCGTGAGATTTTTGAGTCCTTTACAGGCAAGACTATTAGCGAATATTACTTTGTGAGCAAGTTTCTGAATCAAGTGGACGATATGGGGTTCTTTGATAATATCATAGATTCCATTGTGAACTCGGGCGAGTACACGAATAATATGCAAAAGATCTTGGCGGAAAAGTACAAGAGCATGTATGACCAAACTCTGAGCGAGGCTGATATTGCATATGTGTTTGACATTGTTAAGAAGCAAAAGCTAGATGTTGTAAATGATCAGCTCGCTGTCGTCTTGACCAACCTCAAGGACGAGACCGACGAGATCATTTCACACGTTTTCAAGCAATTCATAAAAATACTGCAGCGCCCACCAGACATTTATGACATCGAGTTGTATATCAAGTACTATAGGGATAACTCGGCCGACGGCTATGCACGGATTGATGGTCGCCTTGAAACAATCCTCATGCACACTCTCGAGTTTCATGATATTATTAAGAAAAAGATCAAGGTGGTCTATTCGGAAAAGAATGGAAAGGAAATCTTGCCCTCGATGATGTTTGATGTGCTCAACCGTGTTCTTGTCAAGATTGACGGACTCACCATGGAAAATCTAGAGGGGACTATTGGAGAGTTCCTTGGCTAAAAACATGTTATTGAAAAGTAGAATGCTCGAGGACATGACTCTTTCTCAACTTGTCGAAATCATCATTGCTCTCAAGACCAAGCATTGTCAAGAGGGTGTGACTTTGGCTGAGCGCAAGTGCTATCAGATGGCCAAGGCATTATACACGCAAAAAGCGCAGAATATACCTCGTGTTGTGCCTGTTGGTAGCGGCAATAACATATCCTTTGACGAATAGATTCGTGTAAGACCTATAAAATAATTCTTGCCTAAAGAAATAAAAAGTATACATGTGCAACAATGTCAAATATCACAAGGCTAGAGTTTCACCCATCTAGCATTTGTAAAGGGCAATGTCATCAAATACAAAAATACGACGAGGTCAACGGTATATTTACATTCGAGGGAAATCTCAACATTCCTCATGGACGTTTACTCCCGCAACCAATGATTTACCATACATTTACGCAGTCTATAGGTTGGAAATATGCCATGATATACACTATTGATGTCGGCGAGAAAACGTCAGTTGGATGGTATGACAAAGAGTTTGGTGGTATTGTCGACTTGTTTCCAACGTATAATATCAAGGTAAGCTTTCGGATGATTGACGAAGAAGAGTATTTCAGGTTTTGTGATTCGAGCAAGTGATTTTTTATAACAACTTTTTGCTTTTTTATCGCCCGTTCAAAAGAATTGAATAATTTAAACGACACCTCGTAAAATCTAAAATGAAACACTTAGATTCTACGTGCGTATTCTCTATTAGCTGTATTTGTGGGGACACTGATAGTGAGTTTGTACGGATATATCCTCATCCTAGAGTGAGCATGCAAGGGGATGCGGTATATGATGTATTGAATGCAATTATCTCGGGCGTTTCTACAGTATGTGTCTGCATATGATAGAGAAAAATTTCAAATTTGTTTTGGTCAACTTGCTATGAAATTAAAGTGACCCCTGTGAGAACTCAAAAGGAAGAATGGGGTGTTGTTAAAAAGCAATATACCATACCATCATCAATGGCACTTGCATCATCACTT
>Ga0214249_1000117_pt1 | contig 41329 bp, 36 predicted proteins | sample TroBogypolimnion_17_FD_153087 | JGI IMG/M metagenome (GOLD analysis project Ga0214249, IMG submission 153087) | Freshwater microbial communities from Trout Bog Lake, WI - 23JUN2009 hypolimnion | ecosystem: Environmental > Aquatic > Freshwater > Lake > Hypolimnion/Profundal zone | place: Trout... | reverse complement strand
GAGAATCGATCGAAATCAAGGGATTGGAGTAGTTATTGGCTTCTTTGGAATTGTTTTGGTTACGGGCGCACTCACCGGACTGAGCGCCAGTTCTTGGCGCGGAGTTATCGAACTTCTTTGTGCAACTCTCTGCTACGGGATCTCTTTTCCATACTCTCGCCGGTACGTCAACGTTCTGGATTATTCGCCGCGCTCGCTCGCGGCCAGCCAAGTGACTATAAGCGCGGTTTTACTAGCGCCATTTGCCCTCATCCAGGGGATTTCTCATTCGCCATGGACTGGTAAATCGATTTGGGGAATTCTAATTTTGGGAGCGCTGGGTACGGGCTTTGCGTACATCTGGAACTTTCGCAATGTGCGCTTAGCGGGAAGCTTGGTTGCTAGTACGGTCACATACATCACTCCCGTGGTCGCAACCCTGCTCGGTATTTGGTTGCTCAAGGAGAGTTTTAAGTCAACGCAGATCATCGGTGGGTTGTGCGTACTACTTTCAGGAGCGTTGGTTCAGAAGCGAATTAAGCTGATACGGAGTTCTTAAAACTTTCCATGCAACTGGGAGCACAGAAGTAATACTTCACTCCGTCGTGTTCAAAAGTTGCTGCAGCTGTTGCTTTTTCTACCTGCATCCCGCAGATCACATCTTTAGCGTAGGCGCTAGCTATCCCCGAGTTACGGGTCTTATAAAGGAAGATGATCGCCATCGAAACAATTAAAGCAATCAGATTCATCCAACTCGTAAAGTTATTTCCAATGTGAGAAGCGTGAAGCATAAGAGCATGATGAGTGGGGAGAACGTTAAAAAGATTAAATAGTTTCTCGGTAAGAAAGCCGCTCACGCTCATCGTGAACCAGAAAACTGCAACTAACTTCATCGACAATTTGACCCCATAAAACTTCTTGTAAATTAGAACCAAGGGTAGAGCTACAAGGTCAGCAAAGATAAATGAAATTGTGCCACCGAATGAGATACCAGAGTTCCACAATGCGGCGCTCAGAGGGACATTACCGACCGAGCAGACAAAACTTATGAAAGCAATAAATGGTCCCAAAATGACATTTTCAATGGTGGAAAGTATCCCGTGCCCAGATAAGAAGAGGTGATGCCACCAGGAGATTGGAATCAGAGTATCTGCGAGTCCAGCAACGATAAAACCAATAATTAGTTCAGTGCGTACCATCGTTAGATCACCAACGGTATATCCAGCGGCATCGTGCCACGTTGATTCCATCTTAGGCATGGAATCTTCGGCCATTCCTAAGAGCCGAATTTTCTTCGGCAGATGAAGTTTTGGCAGTATCAAAGTAAGGAGCGCGATCATGATGAAGCCACCGATGAATTCTGCAAGTGCAAACTGCCACCCAAGCAAGGTCCACATCACTAGCCCTAATTCGAATACTAGGTTGGTACTAGCGAACATAAATACGATGGCGGTTGTGAAATCTGCTCCCTTATCTATCAAGCTCTTCGCTATTGCACTTGCTGCATACGAACAGCTCGAACTAATTGCGCCAAGGAGTGATGCCTTAGCAATCGTGAGGGGCTTGTGATTGCCAAGCGCTGCTAGTGCTTTCTCACGGGAAGTAAAGGCTTGAATCGCACCTGATATAGCAAACCCCAAAACTAGCGCCCAGAAGGTATCGAAGAACATCCACCAACTGTCGTGGAGTCCAGCGCTCAACTTTCCCATAAGTTAAGTATCTCACTCTTATTGCGAGTGCCAACCACTTGAATTGCATGGTCATAGCAGTGCAAGAGTCGTACAATCACAGTTGTGTCAGTCGCTATTCGTTCGCTAAATCTCAATGTGCAACGAGGTAAAAACCATATCCTGCAAGACCTCACCGTTGAAATTCCTCGTGGTGTAATCATGGGGTTGCTTGGCCCCAGTGGAAGCGGGAAGACGACCCTCATGCGATCCATTGTTGGGCTACAGCGAATTGCTAGTGGTGAAATTCAAGTCCTGGATTTACCAGCAGCTTCCAAAGCCCTGCGGAGCAAGATCGGTTACTCCACGCAAAGCGCCAGCGTTTATTCAGATCTGACGTGTATTCAAAATATTCGTTACTTTGCCTCTCTCTATTCTTATAATGAGAAGACTCCAGAGGAAATTCTGGAAGATGTAGATCTTTCCAGGAATGCACATCAGATGGCCGAATCTCTCTCGGGTGGAGAGCGGGCTCGGTTAGCGCTTGCCACTACTTTGGTAGGCAGCCCAGAATTATTGATTTTAGATGAGCCGACAGTTGGGCTCGATCCAGTTTTGCGAGTTCAGCTCTGGGAACTATTTAATAAATTAGCCGCACAGGGTAAAACGCTCCTAGTGAGTAGTCATGTAATGGACGAGGCAGATAGTTGTCATCAGTTGATATTGCTCCGCGATGGCAGAGTATTGGCACAAGGCACCCCGGAAGATCTGCGGGCGCGAACGGGCAAAAAGCGAATGGACGAAGTCTTCATCTCGTTGATTGGTGGAGAATGAACATTCATCGGCCAGTCGCCATGACCAAGCGAGTGCTACTACAACTCTGGCATGACCCGCGAACTCTTGCTCTTCTTTTTCTCTCACCAGCGCTCTTGATGACGATTTTAAAATATGTGTACTGGGCCAATCCCGACGTGTTTCAGCGGGTTGCCGGTTCGATGCTCGGCGTCTTTCCGATGTTGGTGATGTTCTTGATTACTTCGGTGGCTACCCTGCGGGAGAGAAGTAGCGGCACTTTAGAGCGCCTCATGATTTCGCCGTTGGGTAAAGCAGAATTTATCGCTGGCTATGCAATTGCCTTTGGGTTGACGAGTTTGCTTCAAGCAACAGCCGTCTCGTCCTATGCAATCTGGGTGCTTGGGTTAAAGATAGTTGGACTACAAATCACTTTGATTTATGCGGCGATATTAGATGCACTCATTGGTTTGGCGATTGGCTTAGCCGTCAGCACCTTTGCCAAGACAGAGTTTCAGGCGATTCAATTCATGCCGGCGTTCCTCTTACCTCAACTTTTACTGAGTGGTCTTTTGACTCCGCGCGCAGCGATGCCACGAATCCTGCTTGATCTCTCCAATTTCCTTCCGCTCTCATACGCTATAGATGCGACGCGAAAAGTAATCTCTAATCAGGGCTCTATTCTGAATGATTCCCTCATAATCTTTCTATTCTTGGCGCTAATCCTCTCTGCCGGATCTCTCACTCTCAAACGACAGACAAAGTAGAACGCGTGAGTTATTTAAGCGATTTACTGCCGCATCGAAGTGATTACGCAGATTTCAGAAAAGTATGGCGCCACGATGTAATCGCAGGAATCACGGTCGGAATAGTTGCGCTGCCGTTGGCACTCGCTTTTGGAATCACCACGGGCGCCGGAGCTCGAGCCGGACTTATAACCGCCGTATATGCCGGGATTATTGCGGCGATTTTTGGAGGCTCCAATTACCAGGTGAGCGGACCCACTGGGGCGATGACCGTTGTGTTAATTCCAATTGTTCTTAAGTATGGAACCTCATCTCTCGCTCCATTGGGATTGATGGCGGGAGCGATTGTTGTTCTTATGGGAATAACGCATTGCGGTGGACTTATTAAAAGAGTGCCATGGCCCGTTATGGAAGGTTTCACTCTTGGCATCGCGCTGGTCATAGCATTGCAACAACTTCCTTCGGTCTTAGCTTCACATTCTGTCAGCGGCCCCAATACTGTTATAACCGCCTGGCGCACTATCAGCAATGCGATCTCAGTTGGAGTGCATTGGAGTTCGCTACTTATCCTTGCAATTACCTTGACGGTGAAGTTTGCTTATCCGAAGATCTCGCGGGCGCTGAAGATTAAAGTTCATATTCCCGCTAGTTTTGTCGCAATCATTTTTGCAACGTTCTTGGTAGTCATATTTTCGATTCAGACTCCGCTTATTGGAAATTTACCCCGCACCCTTTACGCACATGTGTCCCTGTCTGCAAGTAATATTGGTGTGGCTGCTCTGCTCATTGGGGCTATTCAAATTGCACTCTTGGCCGCTATCGAGTCACTCTTATCAGCTCGAGTAGCCGATCAGATGGTCCATATTCATGAATCAGCACAGAGCTATAAACCCAATCGCGAATTGGTCGGGCAAGGGCTAGCGACCATCGTCTCTTCCATGGTGGGTGGCATGCCCGCGACGGGCGCGATTGCTCGAACGAGCGTTAATATCAGATCTAAGGCCGCCAGCCGTATCTCGTCAATAACGCACGCGGCATTCTTGCTACTAGTTGTTCTAGTGCTCAATCCCATGATTGCTCATATTCCTACTGCAGCCTTGGGCGCGGTCTTAATCGGAACTTCATATCGAATTGCTAGGCCTGCTAACCTCATGGAAATGTTGAGGACTACTCGCCTAGATGCCGCCACTCTACTCATTACTGCTGTGCTCGTTGTTGTCATTGGATTGATCTGGGCGATTGCAATCAGCACTGCGACATATTTTATTGCCGCGGTAGTTCTGAAAAAGCTAAGGAAATAAGGCTTTTCCTAGCGAGGATTTTGAACGTAATCGACGAGCGCGATGCGCTCGGAATCAATCTCGCTTACATGAGATTTAACGATGTCTCCGATAGAAATGATCGATATAAGATCACCAGCATCATTGACAACCGGAACGTGGCGGATGCGCCGCTCGGTCATCAGGTTCATTAAATCTGCGACCGTGGCATTTGGAGTGCATGTCGTGACATTTACCGTCATGATGTCACGGACATGGAGCCGACCCAATTCGTGAAAGTGGATTGGAAGCGCTGCCACGATATCGCGTTCAGAAACGATTCCTACAATGCGAATTCCATCGGGCGAGACAACAAGGGCACCCACTTTGAGGGAGGCCAATTTTTCAACGAGCGTGGCGATAGAAGTTTCCGCGGTTACCGTGTAAACCGCTTTTCCGGTGATCAATGCAGAGATCTTCATCAGTACTCCTTAGAGATTGAAAGATGGATATTCGTCGGTCACTAGCAAAAATGCATATCCAGAAACTCGATTCCAGAATTCGACCGTGCCCAATACAGTGTTAGCTACTGACTCTGGGTAGGTTCCTGTCAGGGATGTGATGATCCAGGCATAAAATGAGAGAACGATCGAAAAAAGCGCATATATTATTCCAACAATATAAAGCGGAATTGCCAAGAACCATTTAACTAAAGGGAGATATCGATTGAGTTTCTTGCCCCCTTCGATATCTGGAAATATCACCGCGATATTTGGGTTGCGCTCGATTGAAGGATAATCATCTGTTAGTAGAAAAAGGTATGCGCAGCCGCGGGTAGATAATTCAGTGACGGCATGATTGAAAGTCAGTACATAACTGGGATACACCCCACGAAAGATCAGAGCGAGAAATGCTGGAACAGCGGCTATAGGCGCGCTCCAACCGGCATGAGCAAGAGCTTGAAACGAACCGAGAAAGATAAAGAACGGGGCGACCAATATTCCACGCCAGAAAACAGTGGCACGGTTACGATTTGTTAGCTGAACTTCTATAAGTGTTTCAACCTGGGTACTCATAGAAAGAGATTAGTCTTGGGTGTGGACTTGTTCAATACTAAAATGGGATGAACTTGATTCGGGCGGCAGACGAGGGGTCTAGTGGCGAGCAGATGGGCGAGTAGACCAATCACCATGAAATCCCGCGTAATTATCTTGATTGTATTAGCCTGCACGTTCGTAGGTTCACAGGTAAGCCATGCCGCAACAATTCCATTTGCAGGATCTCGTCCATTCAATCTTTTTGTACCAACAACGTATAGCCCTACGGCGCCTGCTCCACTTGTAATTGCCCTCTCAGGATATAACCAGACGGGCGCGCAATTAGAAAAATATTTGAAACTTACCTCCGTGGCACAGGCAGATGGCTTCCTCTACGTACACCCAGATGGGTCCAAGGATGGTCATGGGATTCGTTTCTGGAATGGTACGCCAGAGTGTTGCAATTTTTTTACTCCCAAAATTGACGATGTTGGCTACATCATGAGCATTATAATTCAGATATCGGCGCAATACTCAGTAGACCCAAATCGAATTTACATCATTGGACATTCCAACGGTGGTTTTTTGGCGAATGCTCTAGCTTGCAAGCATGCAGATCAGATCGCGGCAATTGTAAATATCGCTGGTGGCACTTATACATCTAGCACCTCTTGCAAGCCCAGTGGGCCAGTAAGTGTCCTTGAAATTTGGGGTACAAAAGATGAGACCTACAAAATTAATCACATACTGGGAAAACCAATTCCAGGTGCCGTTAAAATCTTTAACATGTGGGGAGATATAAATCGATGTTCTCTCCCTTCAATTACTTCGCCGGATAAATTAGATCTCGATGTAAAGGTGCCTGGTGCTGAAACAACAGTGCTTCAATTCCAAGGGTGCCTCGGTGGTACCGCTATTGATTTTTGGAAGATTGCTGGTGCCGATCATGATCCCGCGATTTCAAAGGATTTCGATACTCTGATGATGGGTTGGCTTTTGTCACATGCGAAGGTTTCGACCAACTAATTATCACTAAGAGGCGCAATAGATCCTTATTAATATGAGATACATGGGTTTCACAGGGATATCTCAGCAATGTTAATGTAAAATCCGCACATGTATCAGGCGCCTCTTCATCAAATCTCAGGGTTATAGCTCTGTGACCCGCGCCGATGTAACAACAAAATCTGCCAGCCTGATCTTGGGGCTTGGCCTTGGAGTAACCCTTGGGCTTTATCTGATCACCACCACTGCGCACGATTGGCTCTGGCCATATCCAGTCATTATGTCCGCATCCAGAATCTGTGCGCTTGTAGGAACTTATTTTGCCCTAGTGGGTCTAGTAATGACCTCACGAATTGCGTGGATCGAGAGAGCTGTGGGCCACGATCGCTTAGTTTATTGGCATCGCAGACTGGGTCCTTACTCTCTCTTTTTGATTGGATTTCACGTTCTTTTGGTTGCGATTGCCTACGCCGGGGGAGATGGTTCGCGAGTCGGCGGAGAGCTTTGGAGATTTACCACGACATATGTCTGGATGATGCCAGCCACCCTAGGTTTCATATTCTTTGTGGTGGCAGGCGTCTCCTCATATAAAAAGGTGAGAAAGAAATTGTCTTACGAGGCGTGGTGGACGATACATCTCTATACCTATCTCGCCATCGCCTTAAGTTTCATGCATCAAATTCGTACCGGACCAATGTTCATGACCCACCCTTTAAGTAAATGGTATTGGGAAGGTTTATACATTCTTGTTGCCTCCACGATTCTCTTCTGGCGCTTTGTAATTCCATTTACTCGCTTCTTCCGGCATGACCTACGGGTACACAAACTTGTTGATGAAGGCACTGGTATGGTCTCTGTTGTTATGCGAGGGCGCAATCTCGATCGCATGAAAGCAGAGGGCGGACAATTTTTTAGTTGGAGATTTATGATTCCTGGGCATCGATGGGTTTCACATCCCTATTCGCTCTCGGCTGCACCAACAAAGACAGAATTTAAAATTACTGTTAAGAATCTCGGTGATGGATCCAGCGCGCTTCGCGATCTCACACCGGGTACTCGAGTATTTTTTGAAGGACCTTATGGAATCTTTACCGCTGGAAAAGTAACTCAGGGGTTAGGGCATGCCGTCCTTATCGGAGGAGGAGTGGGCATTGCTCCACTTATCGCCATCATGGATTCATTTGATGATTCCATTGATGTCGATGTTCTAGTTCGCGTCTCATCAGAGGCAGAGATCGTGCTCAATCGCGAATTGGATGATCTTGCTAAGCGGCGTGGAGCTCAAGTGCACTACCTAGTTGGTTCGCGTAAGAGTCATCCAATGACTGTTAAACAGATCATGCGCTATGTACCAGATTTTCGTTTTTGTGATGTTTATGTCTGTGGGCCTACTGCTATGGTGGAAGCAGTGCGATCGGCCGCTTCAGCGTGCGGTATTCCAAGAGAACGCTTTCATACGGAAGTTTTCGAGTTTCATGCTAATTAATACAACGAGTGAAAGAGTGGTTCAACTATGGGCGTAGCTAAAGCCTCATTGATCGTGGTCGGCACGGTTGCTGGACTCGGTGGCGTGCTCGCCTACCAACCACCTCACCAGAGCCTTGGACTCGGCGGCGGCCTCAAAGCTCTGGGCGGCGGATCGACGACTCCAACTGCGACCCCGACTCCAACTGCGACCCCGACTCCAACAGAGACGGCATCGGCTGCGAGTACGCCTGTGGCTACCCCAAAGACTAAAAAACCTGTGGCTGTTCCTGTAACAACACCAAAGCCGAAGAAGACAACTCCGCCGAAGAAGACGGCGATAAACGGAACCTTCGTTGGGGCAACTTCTTCAACCGTTTACGGTCCGGTGCAAATTGAAATTCAAGTTGTGAATTCGAAGATTGTTGCCGTGAAAGCTTTGCAACTACCTACCGCCACTCCGTATGACGTTCAACTCAACGGTCAGGCCGTTCCAATCTTGACGCAGGAGACAATTGCTGCTTCTTCATCAAACATTCAAGGAGTAAGTGGCGCCAGTTATACCTCTCAGGGCTGGTATGACTCGCTCGTGAGCGCATTAGCCAAGGCCGGCCTGCCCGGTTAGCTGCTATTTCGCCTTTTCTCTTCGCCTAGCGAAGAATTTATAACGATTACTTCAGAGTTCCCTTAGAATCAGCTTTTTTGTCTAATTTATACAACTACTCACTATATATTTGTCCCCTACGAATGGAGTCCGCAGTGTCCTCAAAGATGAAGAAGGTCGTTGGGATTTCTGCCCTGGGCGCCGTGACTTTGGTCGACCTTTTGAATTTGCAGCAAGCCAGTGCGACTACATATAACTACTCGGGACCTAACGTAAACAATCCAAAAGGTGGCAGCGTCACGATCGCGATCACCGTCGATGATTCGAGCGGGACTTATAGGATCGCCGGGATTTCTGCACCAGTTTCCCCTGGTGGAGGCAATTCAGCCTATTTCAACCTGGCAAACCCAACTTTGACAAGCGAAGCCTTGTCGGCACAGAGCGCCAATATTTCTGCCGTCTCAGGCGCAACTGAGATCTCATCGGCCTGGAAGCAATCACTTTCTGGCGCGATTTCGGCAGCAGCCGCCGCGGGCCATCCAATTGGCTCGGCATCCGTTGCACCAGTCCCAACAGTTCCTACGGGTACAACTCCAGCACCCGGCGCCTCTGGAGTTGTTCAACCCACACCAGGTCCAGTAACTAGCCCAGGTGGAATTACTGTTCCATATTTTGCGCCACTCAATTTACCGCCGCTAATTTTCGGTACGATTCCAGGTTTTGCAGCCTACCTCGCTCAGATTAGCAATGCCCAATCTTCTTTAAATAGCGTAAGTGGCGGACAGTTGAGTGACTCTGCCAAGAACGCCTTGTCTAGAGCCAGCAACACGCTAAACCAGTTAAGAAGTCAAGTACAAAGCGAGCAAAGCCAATACGCATCGGCGGCCGGAACCGTTCCGAGTGCGGCCGCTTACTTGAATCAACAATTTGCAAATTTAGCATCTAGCGCAAATCAGGCGATCGCTGACTACTATTCGAAAGTTCAAACCGCTGCCAACACCTTATATACCAATGCAGTTGCATCAGCCGCTGCAATACCAACGCCGACAGTTACTGTTACCGTGATGGTAACCGTTACCGCTTCACCACCAATTAACTTGGCGCCGGGTGTAGTAATCAAGAAGACGTTTACCTGCGTCAAGACAGTCCTCGGCGTGACAACGACCAAGGTGGTCAAGGCTGTAGTAGTCAAGTGCCCACTTGGTTTTAAAGTGAAGAAGTAATTACTTTCCCTCGACTTTTGCCTTCAGCATTCGTAGCCTTACCATTCCATCTCTCTTGCCGACGCTTGGAAGAAGCAGTGGAAGCAATATGCGGCCCATCCCTTTCATCTTAGGAAAGTCATGCTGGAAAGTGACCTGGGTGCCCGAGCCAACTGCCTGCAGCGTAAAAGTATTGATGAAATAACCATTTTCGTCGTGCGCCCTAAAGACGAACTTTGAATTGGGAACGACCTCGGTTACTTCGACCTCGTTCTTGTGGTTCTTCTCAGCTGGCGGAACAAAGCCCACAGAGCTGTACTTGCTACCAACCCCACCATTGGTGCCGGAGGTAAGTTGGACGCTATACGGCTTGGGAGACCATTGTGAGTGCTTGGTTATGTCAGAGATCCAAGGCCAGACCGCTGATGCAGGGGCATCGATCATTTCAGAAATAAGTAGTTGAGCCATGTGGAATTCTTTCTCTCGTCGGGAGCCTAAAAATACACTTAACTATTTAGTTAAGTAAAGAGATTTTGAGTTGAATGTTCTATCTAAAGAGCGAGCTGAAAACTAGACACGGAGTACGATCGAGATATGCGAAAGATAGTTATCGGCGCCCTTCTCTCATTGCTAATGCTTGACACCTCGCTCTCTCCTACTTATGCGATGGGGTCGGGCAATAAATATGTCGATGCGCAGACTGGATTGAGTTATCAAATTTGGCAGCCTGGTTCCACAGGGGACTTGATTCTCAATTCTTTTAAATTGCTCAGTTGTGGCGCCAAGAAAGAGAAGTGGCTGGCGGCAATTTATGGCGAACAGAGATCTGTCCAATTTTTAGAGACAGATGCTGCAGTCCAGTGCTCAAATCCTGGACTTGGCGTAAAAGTTGCGACGGCCACTATTAACGGCGCCAAAGCCACCATCGTTGCATTCTGCGATCCGGCAAATTCCAAGCAGTGGAAGAATTGCAAGACCTCCGATATTCATAATTACGGTGGATATGCCATGTGGAAGACGAAGGCAACGAAGCTTCTTCACGCAACTTCTATTGAGGTCCTTGTATCGGGACTTACCTACGCCGACCTACTCAAAATGTCGCGGGCAATGACGCCAGTTAAAAAGTAGAATTTCACTTATCTATTCAAAACCAAATGGCGCTGTGTACGCTTCTGCCATGAATCTCTTAGTTGACCGCATGTTCCGCCATATGGCCTGGGCAAATAATTACGTCTTTGATCGGATGGCCGAGCTGAGCGACGCTGATCTGCTTCTCACCGCACCCAATGATGACTGGACCGCCGTCTCGATTTTGGAACACCTCACTGGATCTCGTTATGCAGATCTCCTTGATGGTTTGGGCTATACCGAAACGGTAGTACCGACGAATTCGGCCGAGATTCGCGCCCTGAAAGAACTTTCTGCCGGCTTTGATGCCAGGCTTCGTAAGTCAGCGCAGGAGTATGAAGGCTTTGTAGAGTTCAAGCGCGAAGAGAGAGTAATTCGTCGTTCCCGCCAAACTATTTTGGGTCAAGCGATTCACCATGCCGACGAACATCGGGCGCAGATCGCTGGGATCTATTCTGCCCAGGGCAGGAAGATAATCGATCTTGATGCGATCGATCTCTGGGAGTTCGCTAACTTTGAAGGACTTGGGGACTAGCGTCTGCGCTGACTGAATATTTCCACAAAGGACAATTCTTCTGCAAAATTGGCCTGGCGTTAGGAATTCGTTAGGAATTGTTCGTAACTCGCTTTTCAGCCTACCTAACCCCAAATTAGGGCTATTTTTGGGTAATGGCTCAGTTAGAGACGAAGACCTTTTGGGAAAAGCTGAGATGGTTCGCCCCCATCACGATTTTCCTGGGTGTGATGCCTCTGACCCTACTCATTTTGCACTTCTTTCTTCAGAAAATGGGCCTTACCTCGAGCACGCTGATTTTGCTCATAATTACCGTCATTTACTCCCTGGGGTCCGGGATCTGGGTGGCTGTAATTCTCTCCCTTGAGAGTGATCTCTATCTAAATTATTACTTAACTCGACCTTTTCATTCATTCAGAGTCTCTGAGAAGAATGGCGTTACAACCCTCATTGTCTATGTTATTGCTAGCACGGCGATGTCGGCGGTGGTAAGACTTCTTGCAACAAAGCAGAGCGAGATCCAGGCCCTGCTGGCACGTCTAGAAAATTTGACCTCCAAGTCACCTGCTAAACCCCCCGAGATTTACCTTCTGGGGAAGTGGGAAGTGGATCTCGGCAAGCGAGCAGTAATCGATGCTTCTGATCAATCTCAAATCATCCATCTCACACCGATCGAATGGAAGATTTTGGAAGTGCTTGTGAAGGCAGAGGGCGGGCTAGTTTCACAGCAGCAAGTCCTGCGCGAAGTTTGGGGCGATAAGTACAGCCGGGAGACCAATTACCTCCGCCTTTATTTAAGCCAATTACGAAAGAAGCTTGAAGCGGTTCCCAAACGACCCGCTCTACTTTTGACTGAAGCCGGCGCCGGTTATCGGGCAATGTCTATCCGTAAGGTAATGGTGAAATGAGTAAAGTCTGGCTCGACGAAGCAATTGCACCAACCGCATTGCAAGAAATTCCGCAGATGAAGGACAGTTTTTCCTACAAGATTAAGCAGAAGGCGCTGGGGCTTCCGCTCAATCGCCATGATCTTGGCCATCAAAGGTTGGCTAAGCGATTTGCTCTGGGGATACTCTCCAGTGACTGCATCTCCTCATCAGCGTATGGAAGTGAGCAGATATTGATCGCCCTGGTGCCCTTCATGGGGTTGGCGGCATTCGGTGTTTTATTGCCAATGACCATTGTGATCCTGGGAATCCTCGTTCTCTTGACGCTCTCTTACAACAATGTGATCGCAAAGTACACCTCTTCGGGTGGCGCCTACATTGTTGCCCGCGAAAACCTCGGCAGATTTTGGTCGATCGTCGCGGCGGTGGCATTGATTTTGGATTACATAGTCACGATCGCCATTCAAAGCGCAGCCGGTATCGTCGCCGTCGCATCTTTCTTCCCAGCGTTAGAGCCTTATGTCAACATAATGACCATCGGGGTAATTCTCTTTCTGACATATGGAAATTTGCGCGGAGTAAAAGAGGCTGGAAAGTCATTTGCACTTCCTACATATCTGTTCGTGCTAAGCATGTTTGTCGTATTTGCTATCGGAATATGGAAAGAGATTTTTGGGAATTTGCACCATATAGCGAACCCGACAGGAACGATGGCTTTAGGACATCATGCCGGGCTCTTGACTGTTGCCTCAATATTTATACTTCTGCGGGCCTTCGCCAATGGTGGTTCTTCGTTAACAGGGCTAGAGGCGATCTCAAATGGAGTCTCTCTCTTTAAATCTCCAGAAGGGCGCAATGCTCGAATCACCATGAACATCATGAGTGGGTTGCTGGGCTCTCTTGTCTTTGGAGTTTCCTGGTTCGCCTCACATCTACAAGTAGTTCCCTACAACTCTGGAACTCCTTCGGTAATTTCGATATTAGCCAAATCGATCTTGGGTAACGGCATTTTTGGCCACCTCTGGTTCGGCTTCACCCAATTTTCGACGATGTTGATCTTGATTGCCGGGGCCAATACGGTTTATAACGCCTTTCCAATTCTGGCTGCCAATATCTCCGAGGATGGATTCCTGCCGCGTCAGTTTGCTTCCCGGGGTCACAAACTGGTCTATTCCAATGGAATTATCGCCTGCTCACTCTTTGCAATTTCTCTCATCATTTTTACCAATGGCTCGGTTAACAAACTTGTCGCGCTCTATGCGCTGGGGGTATTTACCGCATTCTCGATCACTGGCTTTGGAATGTTTATTAATGCCCGCAAATTCAAGGGAAAACTCTGGCGAATCAAAGCGATTATTAGCCTGCTCGCTTCCATTACCTCGTTTCTAGTGGTACTAATTTTCGCAACCGTAAAATTTACCGAAGGTGCTTGGCTAATCGTTGTTGTTGGGCCGGCGCTCGTCTTCTTTATGTTCCGATTATCTAAGCAGTATGCGCGCGAAGATGAAGTTCTCAACTTAGTTGATACGAAGTCGCGTCCGGCTACATACTCAAAACACGATGTTGCGCTCTTGATAGATTCGGTAGATCTAGCAGTAGCTGGAGCAGTAAAATATGCGCTCTCCCTTGGACCTCGCCATATAGAAGCGGTGCACTTTGTGCTCGACGATCAACACGCAGAAGCCATCCAGCGAAAATGGGCAGCTACTTCGCAGTTAGCCAGCATTCCGCTGCGCTTAATCGACTGTCCCGACCGCCGAATCTCGCGTGCTGTAGTGCAATACGGACTTCGCAGTACCTCTGAAATCGGAGTCGAACTCACGCTTCTCTTGCCGCGCAGAATCTATACCCGCTTTCTGGGAAGAGTCCTGCACGATCAGACTGCAGAGCAGATTGCCTCATCTACGACGCTTCTTAAAGGTGTCATCGCTACGATCGTTCCATTCGATGTAGTAAGCCTCCTATCCGGTGAAGCGGAGAAGCCGCACACCGAAGTTCTGGCGGATGAAGTGGCTCTTGCCGCCCCAATTCCACCAAAGTCCTCACCCACGATTTCGTTGCAAGATTTTCCCTTTACCCACTTTGAACCCAATCTGCGCAAGATCGGCGAAGTTGTGTGGCGACAGAGGTCCCACGTGATGGGGCAGGTGGTTTCCATTACCTCTTCAAACCCTGAAAAACCCACGGTGGATCTAGAAATCTGGGATGAGACCGGAGGCATCACGTTGCAATTCTTCGGGCGCAAATCCCTGGCCGGTATCAAAGTCGGAACAATTATTAAGGCAGAGGGAATGGTTGGCGAAGAGGGTGGAAAGTTGACCATCATGAACCCACGCTACGAAGTTATTTACCATGACTCAGCAGAAAAAGCCCAAAAAGTTCACAAGTAGTGCTTGGTCCTTAAATAGCTTTAAATGGCTCTAAATGGCTAAGCGTGGGCGTTCTTTGCCGCTTTCGCCAGCGAGGTCACCGCATTTGCAACCGCAGGAGTCACCGCTGGGTCAAAGACGCTAGGCACGATAAAGGTGGCATTGAGCTGATCGTCGCTCACACAACTGGCAATAGCCGTTGCGGCCAGCGCGAGCATCTCGTCGGTTACCTTTGTGGCTCCTGCATCCAATAGACCGCGGAAGATTCCAGGGAATGCCAAGACATTGTTGATCTGATTTGGATAATCGCTGCGGCCGGTTGCAACGATGCGGGCGTGCTTGCTTGCTAAAACAGGATCGATTTCGGGATCTGGATTGGCCAGAGCGAGGACGATTGAATCCGTAGCCATCGCTGCAATGTCGGCCTCTTTAAGGATATTTGGCGCGCTCACGCCGATAAATACGTCGGCTCCCACCAAAGCTTCTGGCAGAGTGCAGTTGCGATTATCTGGGTTGGTGTTGTCGATAAGCCATTCGCGCATCGCATTAGGTCGAGCCGAGTCTTTGTGGATCGAACCCTTGGAGTCAAAAGCAATAATGTTTGTAGCACCCTGAATAATCAAAAGTCGAATGATGGCGTTGCCAGCAGCGCCAGCGCCACTGAGCACGATGCGGATATCCGCCAAATTCTTCTTGACGATCTTTAATGAATTAATAAGTGCCGCGAGAACTACGATGGCAGTTCCATGTTGATCGTCGTGGAAAACGGGAATATCAAGGAGGTCCTTCAAGCGACTTTCGATTTCAAAGCAGCGGGGTGCGGAAATATCTTCGAGATTGATTCCGCCAAAACCTGGAGCGATCAATTGCACGGTGCGGATGATCTCTTCAGTATCTTGGGTATCAAGACAGATTGGCCAAGCATCAACATTGGCAAAACGCTTGAAGAGCGCGGCCTTTCCTTCCATAACTGGCATGGCGGCTTCCGGTCCAATATTTCCCAGTCCAAGTACGGCAGATCCATCAGAGATAACGGCAACGGTATTTCGCTTAATCGTAAGACGTCGTGCGTCAGCCTTATTCTTCGCGATAGCCAAACAGACGCGAGCAACACCTGGGGTGTAAGCACGAGATAGATCATCGCGATTCTTCAGTGGTACTTTCGAATGTACTTCCAACTTTCCACCGAGATGAAGCAGGAAGGTGCGATCGCTGACATTACGAACGACAATGTGTGGTGAAGCAGCCTTGATAGCTTCTGTTATTACTTCTGCATGGTCGGCATCGATCGCATCACAGGTGACGTCAATGGTTACGCGGTCCTGGGTGGATTCGACGACATCTAGGGCGGTGAGGGTTCCACCAGCTGCGGCAATAGCGGCAGGTATCAGGGAAGTAGGCGCAATCTTCATATCGGTATCGATACGGATTGTTATTCCATAGCCTGGGCTGGTGCTGCTCATAGAACTCCCTTGTTCAATGTGAGACTGCTAGCCTGAAATTGTAGTGTCGTTCCCAGCGGAGTAGAGGTGGCGTTCACCACACGTGAGCGGGAATGAGGGGGTCTTTCAGGAGAAATTAGGGCTTGCAGCCGACTTTTCTTTCATATTCGCTCAAACTCAACTTATATAAGGCCACGGCATCTGGATTGCTCTTGTACAAGCTGAAACGCCATGCGCCATTTATATAGCTCCAATAATCGATTAACTTTGCCTGGTCGATTGAATAGTGCACCTGCCAATACTGATTACCGATCTTGTATATCAACCCGATGATCGCCGCTCCAGGATTAGTGGCGCACAGTTGATGGCGGTGAATATATTCATTGCGAGTGATGATTTTCTGACTTTGCGCGTCCCAACGGTCGTACACCGGCCCAACGCTGTTCTTTGAATAGTTATTATTAAAGGTTATTGCAACCTTACGTAACTGATTGGCCGTATTTGGCTCAGAAGCAGAACTCGCCGGGATTCCCAGGCAAGCAATAACGGCAGCTAAAATTATCCAGAGCCCCTTCATGTCGTTGCTTTAAGCCTTGCCTCTCAGCATTTTACGAATCGCTTCTAGCGCAGTTTTTACGCGAGCCTCATACCCATGCGTCGTTGGGTGGTAATACTCGGTCCCGACTAAGTCGTCGGGTAAATATTGCTGTCCAGCTACTCCCGCGGCTAAATCGTGCGGATAAATGTATGAATTCTTTTCTCGTGCGGCGCTCTCTCTGTTATCTCGTAGCGCTCCCGAATTTCCGTCGCGCAGATGCGGTGGCACTGCGCCACCTTTAGAAGATCGCAGATCGGCTAGAGCCGATTCAATGGCAAGGTAGGCGGCGTTGGATTTTGGTGCGCACGCTAAATATGTAACGGCTTCGGAAAGAATGATCCGTGCTTCTGGCATGCCAACCATCGCTACCGCTTGCGCCGCCGCTACTGCTAAGCCCAGCGCACCGGGATCGGCAAGGCCGATATCTTCACTAGCGCTAATCATCACGCGTCGAGCGATAAAACGTGGGTCTTCACCGGATTCCAACATGCGGGCCAAATAGTGCAGCGCGGCATCTACATCAGAACCGCGAATACTTTTGATGAAAGCACTAGCAACGTCGTAATGATTGTCCCCGCCGCGGTCGTATTTCGCGATCACACGATCAACTGCACGCCCTAGTGCTTCGGTTGTAATTTCGCCATCGGCAGCTCCTGCAGCAGCTTCCAGATAGGTAAGTGCTCGACGTGCGTCTCCTGCAGCGAGGAGGACTAGGGAGTCGCGCGCTTCAGGTGAAATCGTCACTTCATTATTCAAACCCTGAGGATTGGAAATAGCCCGTGTGATAAGCATTTGGATTTCGGCGTTAGGTATTGCGCGCAAAGTTAAAACAATAGAGCGCGAGAGCAGGGGAGAGATGATCGAAAAGGAAGGATTTTCTGTTGTGGCGGCAACTAGCGTCACCCACCTGTTTTCAACCCCCGGAAGCAAAGCATCTTGTTGGGCCTTAGAGAAGCGGTGTACTTCATCGATGAACAGGACGGTCTCCCTATTCTCTTTAAGCAATCTCTCTTCTGCCTGAGTCAACATTTCGCGTACCTGCGCTACGCCAGAGCTGACCGCAGATAGTTCGACGAATACGCGTGAATCAGAGTGGGCGATCATTTTGGCGAGAGTAGTTTTCCCGCTGCCCGGGGGACCATAAAGCAAGATGCTGGTGATGTGTTTCTCTTCGCCTTGGATCAGGCGCATCAGAGGCGATCCAGGTTGAAGTAGGTGTTGTTGACCTAATAGCTCTTGAAGGGTGACAGGGCGAAGTCTGACCGCTAGAGGCGCTGCCATATCAATGGCGGGTATTTCATCCATTTTTGTCCCAACTTCGTGAATCAGAAGCCTACCGCTTTGCTGGCTCTACTCACGAAGTTGGCGGTGATGATTGCGCGTCGTCCGCCGTATTGCCGGGATGACTTATTGCAGAGGGCGTTGGGTGCCGCTAGGTTTTGATTTAACGCCCTGCGGCGATTCTCCACTTTTCCATTATTGTAAGTTGTTTTGTCATTGCGGTGTAATGCGCTAATTCATTCTTTGCTTTTTTGCCTCGAATTGCCAAAACACATTTCTTAGAAGTCGCTACATTGGAGTAACACTTTGAAATATCAGTTTGTTCGCTGAGCTCAAATGAGTACCAGGAGTAAGCAGCGAGGTCATAGGATCTAAATGTGGTACGTGCTGGATATGTGCCATTTGATGTTGGACTTAGGAAGCTCCAACTTTTGGTAAGGGCTTTGTCAAAAGTTACTAGCGCAGATTTAATCACAAAGAGTTGTTTATTCATCTGAGAAGCAGCGGATTGCACAGTCGAAGTCGAGGCCTTGGTAGTGATTCTGCCGTTGAGCACGCTGTAGTCATGAATACTCACGACAGTCGCATCGTATTGTGTTATCAAATCTGTTGCCTGTGAATGAGCGGGCATCAGTCCTAGCAGAGTGAATGCTAGGACTGATGCTGTTAATGCTCTGGCATTGTTCATTAAGCCCATTTGGCAACAATAGTGATGTCACCCGTTGGGGTAAATGGTGAGGTAATTGGTGAGCCTTTGACATCGCCCGAAGCCCAGGAGAGTGCTAGACCTGAGTTTGTGAGGGTAGGCAAGACGACACCAGTGCTTGGAGCAACGACTTGAGAAGTCCTATCAGGGCTTGCAAGTCCGTTGATTCCACCATTCGGGTCGATGATAACGATGAAAGAAGTCGAACTCGCCGCGATTACACTGAACGCAAATTGAACCTGAGGAGCGGCAAAGTAAGGCGCAACTCCGGCTTGGTCGGCATTTACAGTGCAGGTACCAGCGGCTAGCGCCTGAACCTCGACAAATGGCGTTCCGTTCACGATTGAACAGATTGCGGCACTTGCAGTTGCCACCGTGTATGTGATTGGGAGAGCACTCGAAGCCGAAGCCTGAAGCACTTGATTCACTCCACCCACTCGCATTGCAACAGGTTGGATGTACTGAATAGTTTGGTTAATGCCTGCAATTACCGTCAAGGTAAAGCCTGCAGGAGATGTTCCAGATACATTTATCGCGGTGATTGTATAGGCCGTGTTTGCCTGTGCATTGATCGGTGCACCAGTCAACATGCCGGTTGTGACGTTAAAAGTCGTGCCAGCCGGAGCCGCAGGAGAAATTGAGTAACTCGTTGCCGCACCACCTATGTTGGTGATTGTGTACAGCGGGAGTGTTTCCATCTGATGTACAGAGATGGCTGATGTCGACAGAGTGATCGATGGTCCTTTAAGAGTAACCGTGATGACTCCACCACCACCTCCGCCTCCAGAGAATGGAGGAGCAGGAACATAGACAGCATCAAGTGCTAGTACCACGATCTCTCCAGATGTAGATGACCCACTTGGATAATCCGAACGAGTGGTGTTGACCGTGACACTGGTCTTTACGCTTGCCGCCAATTTGGTGACAGTGATTTGACCTGTGCTCGAGATAAACACGCTTCCGCCAGCTGCATCTTTTGCACTCCATGTGAAGGCTGAATCGTAGTTAGCAATTTGTACGATGTAACCATCCTTCGTGGGAGAGACAGTTCCAAATAATGGCTTCAAAGCCACTGCAGGAGCTTGTGTAGCGGTTGGGGTTGGGGTTGGTGTAGCTACTGGGGTTGGTGTAGCTACAGGCACGGGAATGAGAGGAGCTGTAGGAGTTGGCGGAACGAATGGACGCGCAATGGTTCCTGTCGTAGCTAGCTTCAAGAGTTTGGCCAAGAATAAAACCGAGGCCTTGCCCTTAACTGTTACAAAGATCGTAGCTGTTTTAGGAATTAAGCTCTTGTAGGAAAATGCAAAGGTTCCGGTCTTGTCGGCGATATAAGTGCCGATACTTACCTGTGGCTTCTTGGCTCCTTTAAGGAGTGATAAACCAATGACAGCTTTGACCTTTGCGAACTTAACTCCCGCGGCCAAGGTGTAATTCACCTTAGCAACAGGCTTAGCAACAGGCTTAGCAACAGGCTTAGCAACAGGCTTAGCAACAGGCTTAGCAACAGGCTTAGCAACAGGCTTAGCAACAGGCTTAGCAGTCGTTTTTGGAGCCGGTTTCGAAGTTGGTTTAGCGCTCGGTGTCGCCACGGCGCCCCTGAGAGCGCTCACATTTGGGCAACCTGTCATATCCATACCTGGCATACATGACGTTGCAGGCGTGGGGGCTTGGTTAGGCGTCGCTGCGTAAGCAGATTGCCCAAGGAAGCCAGTTGTTGAAATCAACGCACCGGAAAGAGCGATAACGAGTATCGCCTTTCCGCGTACTTTCTTTGAATTGATATTCATTTTTCTCTGCTCCTTATGGAATCTGTACATAGACGACGTTAGATGGATCAGACAGGATGTCTGAGTTTGGGAAGGTGCCCATGTTCTGCACTCCGATAGTGTCAACAGCCAATACACGGTATTGGTAGTGGACGCCGGAGGTAAGAGGTGGGGTGTCAGTGAATGTCGGTGTCGCTCCCGTGCTCAAACCGTAGTCAACAACTGTCTGGTGGATGTTGTCCCATGAAGGAGCATGTTGATTCAATTGCGCAACCGGGAGCCATGCATCATTTACTGAGACTCGACGCTGCAAGATGAATCCAGTTTCGTTGATTGAGTTATCAACGAAGGAGACATTGACGTGCGCAGCCACCGATCCACTGAGTGGAACATAAGAAGTTCCAGCAGTCTGTAGTGCGGTTGGGGACTTCATCGCAACTCCAACTGGGATCTGACGCATGAAGTCGCCCTCTTCGTGACCAAGTAGGTGGCAATGGAACATGTATTCCCAACCATAGTTAACGAGCTGGTTGTATAGGACCATCGTGGTGTTTGCAGGGTCGTAGGTGGACATATGCATGTCTTGTACCGTTGTTGGATTTCCAAGCGCATCAAAGAGCGTCGTCTGTGGATCGCTCGGCCTGATGCTATTTGGAATCTGCCAAGGCACATTTGGAACGATTGGCTTAATTGCGACATAGATAATGGTCAACTGATCCATTTGAACTGTATCGCGCCATCCCAAGTCATAGGCTGGCAACGGTTGGTTAATTCCATCCCATCCAATGATCGCAAGCACTTGGACGTTGAACAGGTGGAAGTGGATGAAGTGGGTATCCACACCGTTGTGTGTGAAGCGCCAGATCTGTGTTCCATCTGGCAGAGAACTAACGGGTGCTCCACCATTTGCTACCAATTCATTTGAATTTGTATTGATGATTTCTGTTGGATAATCCACGCTTGACCAAGGAACGGTCGTCTGATTGACAAAGTTCGTTGCTCCTAATTCTGATGACATGGTGGCATTCATTCGACCGTAATCTAAGTCGAAGAGTTCTTGGATACCGGTTTCATGGAATTTGAGCGCAACATCTTGCGAGGTCAGTGTGGCAGTAGCAGATACAGTATCAACGGTTCCATCTGCATAAAGAAGCTCGATGGTCGGTGCCGTGAGGTATCCGGATCCGGAATTAGTTACGTTGATAGATGTAACTTGGCCGGTACCCAGCGTGACAGTAGCCGTAGTGTTATCTGACAGGTTTGCCGTGTAGGTGGTACCAACGACATACCCAGCTCCTGGATCGACCACAGTGAATTGCAATGCACCTACGCTCATTACTGCAGTCGCAGTCGCGGCCGTCCCAGTAGTTGGAGCGTCGATTGTGATAACTGGGGTTGATGAGTATCCAAGGCCAGTGCCTGCGGCGATGGCGATAGATGCGACGGAAGTAGGTTTCAATACAGGCGTCGCAACAGCTGTCGAAAGGATGTCGAAGCTGATTAGTGGGGTGTCGGTGAAGTCAGTAACCACATTATTCAATGTGATGCTGGCAATTGATGTTGGTTGTAAAACAGCTTGTAGTTGTGCTCCACCAGTTCCAGAAATTGCGATTACTGGATCTGCAGTGAAACTTCCCAGATTAAGGGGATCGAGGGCTACTCCGGCAATTGGGCCAGGAGTCAGCTGGGCAGTTGCAACAGGCAAGGTGCCACAGTTTATTCCAACAGGGGTGATGGTGACGGTAGGAGCTGAATTGTAATCAGTACCGCTGAAGACGATTCCGATCGACTGGAGCGAAATAGCTGAGCCGGTTACCTTGGCATTTGCCATGCTCAAGGCCTGTGTGGTTGCAGCTGCACCCGTAGTGCGGCCTCCATCCAAAGTCACTGCAAAGTACGCCGTGTTTGGATCGAAAGTCCCGCCTGCAAGAGTACAGACACCAGGGTTACTAACTGTTACTGACTGGACCGTCGTCGCTAAGAAGGCGGTTGCGTAGGCATGAGTTCCAGTGGCACTTCCGCTAATCGTTAGCGTAGGAGCAGAGGTATACAGACCACCAGAACCCGCTACAACATTTATTCCGAGAAGGGGAGTTGGATTCAACACAGCGGTTGCAGCTAAAACATCTTTACTTACTGTTGTTCCGGTGACGGTAACGAGAGGCGTCTTCGTAAAGTTTCCGCCGTTATTAATCGTCACGCTAGCAACGCTTGTAGGTGTAAGCACGGCAGTTGCGACTGCTGGAACGGTAGATGCGCCAGATATCGAGACATTAGGAGTGGTCGTATAGCCACTGCCCCCCGCAACGCTCACGCTAGCAATGCTGTTGGCGCCAGCCATTTCACTCTGGATCACTGCCGCGCGGGGATTTGGACCAGCAGGAGCAGGTAAGATCGAAACGACAGTTGGTGCGGTGGTGTAAGCGGTTGGAACGGGAACGCTGACACTTCCTATGCTATCCGGAGGTGAAATCGTGGCTTGCGCCCTGGCACCGTTTCCATTTCCAGAGAGAGCTCTCGTTCCGTTTATTGGATCGATCTGATCTCCGATAATGATTTGAGGGGTTGTCGTTTCAGTTTTACTCAACTTGGTTGGATCGATGGTGATGGCAGATACTCCGGTAGAAGTAACTGACATTGATACGTCTCCAAGATTTGGATAGGTGTTGTTAGCAGTGGTTGTTCCCAGTGCTGGGTCATATGCAACTTGTGCGACGACTGGTGCATCTTGAGTAGCTTTGTAGTCAACATGAATCGCATCAGTAATTGCCTGAGTGAGTGTTTGGGTTCCTGTTTGGAAGATCGAAGGTACGGCCGTTGCTGGAACTGCCATATCGATTTTGATCTGCATGATGGTGCGGGTGTTAGGTGCATATCCAGGAATTGTGGTTGGTGCTCCACCCGAGACTGTTTGATCCCAATTGCCGGTGAAGAAATCGAAGCGAGGATCAAAACCAGGGAATGGTGCTGGAGCATCGTTATAAAGGATCAGAGTTGAACCTTCTGGAACATTTGTGAGATCAACCAGAACATCAGCACGCTGTGCAGGTCCAAGGATCAACGCATGTTCTTTCACGTTTGTAACTGTGATGCTCTGCAGGCTGAACTCAAATCCAACAGGATTTGCTGGGAACACAGCTGCATCTGGAAGGCGTCCGCCTTCGGATGAGAGTTCTACCAAAGGTGGTCCTGCTGTACGCATATCTGGAACAACCCCACCAGTATGGTTTTGCAGTTGATCCGGGAAGACCAATCCTCGCGTAGCCGGTGTATTTGGGATTGCAGGGACCATCGAAACTTCACCAGAATCGCCACAGGCAGGTGTGGTGTCTGTCGCAGGAGTTGTCCACAAGGGACCAGAACAGTGACTGCTAAATGTGTTCGTTGGATCAGATTTTGTGTAGTACAGGCTCAAGTTCAGCGTACGGTCATCGCTTCCGTTAAGTAGGTGCAGCAGGTACACCTTACGAGCGGCGTGCATGATTGGGTATGAAACACCGTTTACGATCATAGAGTCCATGAACGATTCAGGTACTGCCGAAACATTCGGAACGCCGGGATTCATGGTGTTCTCTGGGGGGGGGCAGGTTGTAGTATTTAGTTTTCCGCCAACACAGAGTGGGTTTGGCACAGGTTTGTACATCTCATTATTGACTGCAGGCCAGAACCATGGGCCGTAATCCCAACGTCCAGTTGGAGAAGCCCCGGGCGATGTGCTATTGACAGGCGTCAAGCCAGGATTTTGATTTGGTTCATATACGTGAGGGAGCCAGAGGCTGCCGAATCCGCCCCAAGCTGCGGTATTCCACGTTGGATCTTGTAGTTGCAATTGAGATGGCGCTGGTACGAAAGACTTATCTTGAATAACTAAGGTCTTTTCTTCGGTAGTCGGAGTATTCGGGGCTGAAGCGGCTCTTACGCCAGCTGCAACGAGAAGTTTTCCTTCTTGCGTGTCGTGAATCAAGTATCCGGCGACCAGACCTGAGTACACATTAAGGCGAGTAATTCCATCTGAGTGATCGTGATAGAACAACAGACGTGCCGAATCTTGGTTGGTGTAATAGAAAGTCATGCGGCCATTGCCTGGGTTAGTTGATGGATAAGTTGCAGCGTTGGGAAGATCCTGACGGAAGTTTGCAGGAATTGTGTTTGTGTCGCCCCCTTGGTACGTGGTGGGCGTTGCAATTGAGGTATAGCAATGGACATATCCGTAACAAGAGTTAATGACAGAACCAAAAGCGTCGTACCACATATCTGGTACGTAACGCGTGCTAACGCCGGCAGGATATTGCTCGCTGGAGGAAGCTGGTGAGACCCATTGATCCATGGTTCCATCGCTAATCCAAGGTGTTACGCCGCCGTGTAAGTGAATGGTTGCGCGAGCCGTTGAGTAATCTCCACCATTTGGGCCTTCACCAGCGCCCATTACCGATGGATCTACCGGAAGAAAGAGATCGCCGCCACATGTAGCAGAACCTGAAAGAGATCCTCCTGCGACAGTACATGGCAGGGTTCCTGCTGGCAGGTAATTATCGAAAGTTACACGGACTGGGATTCCCTTGTTAGCAACGATCGTTGGTCCCATGTAACTGAACGGAGCTTGCGCGTTAATTATAGTTTTAGCGGTATCTGTGAAATTTGTTGCAAGGAAACAGACATTTTTGCCCGCACCGTTTGTGATGAAAGCGCCAGAAGTTGGATATTTCCAATTGACTTCACCAGTTGGGCACGTTGCGCCAGAATTAGCGCTATCAACTTGTGCATACAGGTTTACGGTTGTGTAACCCATATCAGCGCTGAACTGCCACTTAGTTCTTACGGCAGCAATTTCATAGGCGTCTGAAGCTGGAATGTAATTAGGATCGCCAGGGAGCTTTACAGCTGCTGCTGCAGTAGGGACCGCGATCGCTAAATCTGGAAGATCCTGAGTGAATTTACGTAGACCCTTTGCAGTTCCATATCCGGTACCTGGATTAGCAACCCCGATTGAAATAATTCCACCGGTTGCTGGATCAATGACGATAGGACCGCCTTGACCGCCAACGCCGCCGCCGCCGATTACAGATACTTTTGTTGTTCCATCGTGGTACCCACTGCCTTGATTGATGACATCAAACTGCTTTATCTTTCCAGCGTTACCGCTTGGGTCGCCGACAGGGTAGTACTCAGCGATATACATAGCACCAACACCATCGCCTTGAATCAAGACACTTGTAGGCAATGGACTATTCGCGAAATTACCGGTTGCATATCCCGATATAGGATCTTGTGTTCCAAAATAATCAGGGATAGCTGTAGTTGGTGCGTATGGATCGAGTGGACTCATTGTGAGGTTAGCTGCATGTGGTTTCATAGAAGTAGGCAGTGCTGCAAGATGTGCAACTACTGGCTTACTGCTAACCGGGGGAACAGTAGGGACCGCGTATGCGCCTCCCTGAACACCAAATGCAAATGCGATGATCAATACCACTGCAATTGAACTCTGCAGGCGTACTTTCTGGACATTTTTTTTCATGGCAACTCCAATGGGGACTACAAAGCGGTTAGTCATGTGGAGATTTATAACTCAATGCGAATATGCGAAGTGTTCATTTGCAACACAATTGTAAGAAAGAGTAGTCAGAGTTAATTGACCATCTCTTGACCATCCGTCAGCTCCCTGAGTAATGACTGAAATTTGTCCGGTCATTTTAGAAAGTTTCAGTGAAATCTAAATTGATAGTCTATTTCATGCTGAATTACATAGTTGTAGTTATATTTATCTCAATATTTCCTGTACAAATCGGTCATATTGCTTTACTTTTAGTCAAATCACAGACTGTGAGTTAAATGTGAGCGTTCGCATCTTCGTTGTGAACTATCTTACAGAAAGGAGTTACCGTGAGTCCGCGTGACCAACGTTCAGATGATGTGACCAGCGCAAACTCCTTAACTCTCTCTGTCATGAGCCTGCTTGATTGGCTAAATAGCGAACCTCGCCTCGATGATGTCTGCCGGGGAGTAGTGCTTGCTTATCTACACCAGTACGAGCCTTCTAAGGCTCGGATCGTGCAATTTAACAATGATGACTCTCTTATCGTGCTATCTGATTACGGTTATATCTCGGCCGTCGGCCATGCTTCCAAAACTTTAGCCCCAGCACAATGGCGCCAATCAACGAGCGATTTTTCCAAGCTCCTAGGTAGTCAAGATAAGTTCTATTGGAACCGCAATTCAACGGCTGTCGTCGTACCTTTCCGCCCTCGTGGAATCATTTCTGGCGCTCTCTCAATTGGTTTTGATTTACCGCAGCGTAAGCTCGATGAAATTGGCTCGATGGCGTCGCACATTGGTAGCGCAATCTCACTCTTTGTAAATCTAACGGCGAAAAATCACTCTGCCTTATCAGATCAAAGCACTGCGGTATCGCACGAGCATTCAAACTATGAAGCGCTACGTGATTCCTTCTCTGGATCTGCGCCAGTTATCACTAAGAACCGTGCATTGACAGGTCGCCAACTCCAGATTTTGGAAGGAATGATCGAAGGTCAGACTAATTTTGAACTCGCAAGTGCCCTGGGGTATAGCGTTTCAACAGTTCGACAGGAAACCATCAAAATTTACCAGATGCTCAACGTGACAGGTCGTCGCGCTGCAGCGCAGGAAGCCCTACGCCAAAAGATCGTTTAGCACAGGCGCTTAAAAAGTGTTCATTTTTTATTGACCATTACTGTGTGGCTATGCCCACAGATTGACCACATTGCATAGGTACATTCCCCTATAAATATCCCATGATTACATTAAAAGTACATTCAAGAATCAAACGAATCTCGGCTATATCAGTCGGGATCATCCTGCTTGGCATCTGTGGTCAAAGCATTAGCAGCGCGTATCAGTACCCAGTACTGACTTCGCATCAGAAATTCCGCATCTTTGTACAGAACACAAGTTCTGCCAAAGCTCCGGTTGCTGCTGCGCTTCGCATTTTGCCACCTCAGAGTTCAACAAGCTCGGCAAGTGTGCTTGGCACAATTGATATCTCTCCTGTACTGGTTTCTCCAGCGCCACTTCCTATCGACGGAAGTTCAAATCCTTACATCACTTACGGAGCTGCAACTCCTACTTATTCGCCAAGCTACGTGCTTCCTGCACATGTTGTGTTAGCTCCGATTCCCGTATGCGGAGTTGCGGCATCTGTTGGAACGCTTGACGCGGGTAGTTACACAGTGGACTGTCTTAACGGACCTACTTCTGCTACTCAAGATGAATCAGGAACAGCAGTTAATTACGCCATGGTTTACCACACGCTGGTTTTAGATGTGCTACCTGCTGCTCAATCAATTTCGATCGCCAATAGTGGCGCAACTGCCGCCGCTGGAGGTTCGGGAATTGTTGTTTCAAGCACTGGATACGCGGGTTTGAGCGCAATCACTTACGCTCTAAGCCCAGCAGACTCCAATTGCTCCCTTTCAGGCTCGACAGTCAATGCAATTGCTGAAGGCACCTGTTATGTGGTCGCAACAATTGCTGCAGGTAACTATGTCACGGCATCATCGACTGCAGCCCCGTTCGTGTTCACTGCACCTGTAGTAGCTCCAGTTTCATGGACTTTGACTGCAAATGATGCTGCTTACACTATCGGCGGAACTCCTCCGACGTTAAGTGCTATTGCTTCACCAACAGGTGGACTGTCAGGTAGTGCTACTTGCGCCATATATGCAACAGGCGACGGTTCTTATAGTTCAGCACTTACCTTGAATTCATCGCTCTCGGTTACAACCTACAAGATTCATTGCACTGGAACTGCAGCTGCCGGATACAACGCTGCAACTCTTGTTGATGGAACATTGACGGTTAGTGCAGCCTATGTTGCACCAGTAACAGTAACGGTTAACCACCATGTAAGTTACAACTTATCTGGCGGAACTGGCACAATCCCTGCTGCATTCTGGTCACCGGTTGGCTCTGGCTACACCACTGCGACAGGTAATGGTTTGAGCAAAGAGGGATTCACATTTGGTGGATGGTCGGATGGAACCCACGCCTATCCTGCTAATACCGTTGAATACGTTGGATCTACTGATATCGTCCTGTCCGCTGTTTGGGTCTTAATAACTCCACCTGATAGTGGCGCTCAACCAATCGTGCTTCCTAAGTCGCCGGTAGTTGTGCCAGTTGCTCCTACCTTCACTAGTCACTCTGTTGCGAGCAACTTGGTTGCTAACTTCATAAAGATTGTGGATGTCACCTTCGGAACTAAGCTAGTTGCTATTCCTCATGATGCAGGTACTTCTCTGACATTGACTGACGGAGTTGCTGCCTCACTGCAAGATCAGCTCACTATTGTGGTTACTGCAGAAGGAGTCTCTATAACAGCCGTAAAGGGTTGGACCGGACGTATTTCCTTCCCAGTAGTAGCTACGCAGAATGGCGTTCAAGTAGAACTCTTTATTGGTGTTGAAGAAGATCCAGCATCAGTCTTGAAGCCAACCTTTAACTTAGTCAGCACCAAGAACGCCAAGGTGGCCTGGACTGCTAACAATTCTCAGGTTGAGCTCTACAACGTCTACTTGGGTAACAAGTTGGCTTGTACTGCAACCAAAACTACCTGCACTCTGCCGATCTCATCTATCAAAAACTTCAAGTCAAACATGAAGATTGAGTCAGTTGGACACCAGCAGACATATTCACAGAAGATCGCCCCTGCTTATGCAGCGAAGATCCTCGCCACAGCAGGAATCGTTCACTTCGGTTTAGGTTCCTCTGGGCTCACTGCGACAGAAAAGAAGTATCTAGATGGCTTGATTAAGTCACTCAAGACACTTGGAGTTACCAACGTAACTCTGAATGGTCACGCTGATTCCACGGGGGCAGCTGCACTCAACAAGAAACTCTCTGCCGATCGTGTTGCTGCTGTAAAGTCATACATTGCCAAGGCGCTTCCAAAGTTGAAGGTCACCAGCAAGGTATTCTCTTCATCTGCTCCAATCGGAACTAACTCAACCGTCAGTGGTCGATCTGACAACCGTCGTGTGGAAGTACTTGTTGGCTAATGACTCAGCTGCTTGTAGTTCCGAATATAAATGGTGATTTCAATGATGCGCCTATCTCTGACCTGGTGCAACAAATCATTGATCAAGCTATAGCAGAACGCGCTAGTGATGTGCACTTAGAACCGTACCAAGACAAGTTCTTGGTACGGGTTCGCATTGACGGTCGCCTCACCAATTATGCGGAGTATCCGCCAACATTGGCTGCGGCGATTGTCAGTCGAATCAAAGTGATGTCGAAGATGAATATTGTCGAACGCCGCCGTCCACAGGATGGTCAATTTACAACTACTTTCCAAGGTCGTCAGATCGATGTTCGAGTTGCAACCGTTGCAACGATTAATGGTGAAAAGTTGGTTATGCGACTACTTGACTCCAACAAACCTACGGTTGAACTCGCTGAACTTGGAATGAGCGCCGCTCAACTCACTATTTTTCAGAGAATGTTTTCTGCAAGCAATGGTTTGATTTTGGTAGCCGGTCCTACAGGCAGTGGAAAATCGACCACCCTGCACTCGGCACTGAAAATTGTCGCCGTCGAGCATAGAAACGTTGTAACAATCGAAGATCCCGTTGAGTACGTTGTCCCTGGAGTCACGCAAATTCCAGTTCACGAGACCAACGATGCCGGTTTTGCTGTGCAGTTGCGCGCTGTAATTCGTCAGGATCCAGATATCATCATGGTCGGTGAAACCAGAGATGTTGAGACCGCAAGGATTTCTGTACAAGCTGCGCTTACAGGTCACTTAGTATTTAGCACAATTCACGCAACCGACGCAGTTGGTGCAATATATCGATTGATTCAAATGGACATTGAAGCCCACCTTCTGGCTTCCGCTTTCCGTGGTGCAATCTCGCAGCGCCTCATTCGCAAAGTCTGTGAAAATTGTGCAGAACCGTATCGTCCCACAGCGGCCGAATCTCAGATTTTGAAGATGAATAAGCTTTCGGGCACAAAACTACGCCAGGGTAAAGGTTGTACGGAATGCCGCAACACCGGTTACCGTGAAAGAGTCGCCGCATTCCAGATTCTGGAATCTAGTGATTTCCTAGGCGAATTCATGATTTCGCGTCCTCAACCTTCTGTATTTAGAAAACATGCCATGGAAGCTGGCATGACGACCATGGAACATGAGGCTCTTCGCCTCGCCTCAGAAGGTCTGACTACGGTCAAAGAAGCTCTTACTTTGGGGGTGACTCATGACCTTGCTTAATCACAAATCTTCATTCAAACTCTTTAAAACCAGTGAAGTCAGAGAAGATTCTAAGCTCGTCGAATTTGCCTACGAGGGAATAAATAAAATTGGTGAGGCCGTCTCTGGAAAGCTATTTACGATGTCTAGGAGCGAAGCACGCTATGTCCTAGAGCGCGATGGATTTTCATCACTGAATATTTCGAATAAAAAACGTTGGTATGACATAGAATTCGGTCGCCCAGTTTCGTTGGAAGTTTTGCTTCAAATGACCCGTCAGCTGGCATCATTTTCAGAGGCGGGCATTCCTGTCGCTAAAGGCATCGGAATCCTGGCTGAAACGACTGATGACAAGCGCATGGCCGAAATTTTGCAAGAGATTCTGATTGACATCGAAGGCGGTGCCCAGCTCAACGAGAGCGTAAAACAGTATCCGCATATATTCCCCCGCTACTACAGCGCAATCTTGAGTTCTGCAGAGCGAAGCGGTGACCTGACTGAAGCGCTGGTCACTCTCAACGCATATCTTGAGCGCGATCTGCGTAGCAAGCGCGCAGTACGGTCAGCGATGATCTATCCAGCTGTACTTGTCTCTCTTACATTTGTTGCCATCGTTGTGCTCTCGGTATATGTACTCCCTAGATTTCAAGTTTTCTTCGATTCCCTCAGCGTAAATTTGCCTCTCACTACTCGCATGTTGCTTGCAATGACTCACTTTGTTCAGCATTGGGCGTGGGCAATTGCCCTCGTTTTAGTTTCGGGCATCACCGGGCTGCTATTTATGCGTCAGAATATCAACGGAAGACTTAGTTTAGATCGCCTAATCCTCAAAATGCCTATTGCTGGCCCACTTGCCCAACTCGTAGCACTAGAGCGTTTTTGCCGAGTCCTTTCGACTCTCGTACGTACCCAGGTTCACCTACCCGAAGCCTTAGAGCTGGCAGGTGCGAGCACAGGTAATCGTGTATTTGAGGATGCCATCATGGAGGCTCGCAAAAGGGTTCTGCAGGGTGAGGGACTAGCTGGTCCGCTGGAACGCGCAAATATCTTCCCTGCAGCCGCTATTCAAATTTTCCGTATCGGTGAAGAATCTGGACAACTTGGTTCTCAGCTCTATCAAGCCGCATCTTTCTATTCAGATGAACTTGATCACAAATTGAAAAACTTTACTGCTCTACTGGAACCAGCGACCCTGCTCATCATCGGTGGCGGAGTTGGCTTTGTAGCTGTAGCGCTCGTCTCTGCCATGTATGGAATTTACAGTGGTGTAAGAGGCTAAAATGATAAATAACAATAAAAACAATAATAATGAGCTCGGCGATAGCTTGCTAGAGGTGATTATCTCGACGGTAATCATGGGCATTATTGGTGTCTTGTTAGTATCTTCTGTTGCATCTGCGCGACCTTTTGCCGACAAGATGTCCCTCGTAGGTCAAAGCGTCCAAAACTTGAATTCACTTGAAGAATCCATCAATTTGCAACCTTATACCGCGTGCTCTCCTGCGAATACGCAACCGTATGCTTTTGCTGTCCCATCATCTCGTCCAGCGCCAATCAGTTCGGCTTTTGGAATCGAAAACATAGACTTACCTCCAGCCATGGTGAGCACGGCAACTAAATCTCATCCATATTTTGCTCAATTGGTTGCGAGCAATGCGGCGGGACCGGTCACGTGGCAGGTGGAGCCATTGTTACCTGCCGGTTTAACTTTAGATTCAAAAACCGGAGTTATTAGCGGCACTACTCCGCAACCGATCACAGCTGCCTATGATTTTACGGCAACTGAAGCAAATACTTCAGTTATTAAAAGTTTGCTGTTGACAAGTTCACTCGTTGAAGTCTTAGAAAATGATGGCTCTGCTTGGGTGCCTTGCGAGAACATCCCAGTTGACTCGATTTCCCAAGTAGTAGGCGATGGCGCTACTGCCACGTATTACTATTCGGGCCCTCAGGTTAACATCGGTTCAGTTATAGCAGTATGGGGTACCAACAACAAGAGCTTCGAAGGTTCCGCACTGACGGTTACTAACGCAGATGGACAATCTTTTACAGTGAATAACCAGAACATCGGCACTGCAGTTGGTGGCTATTCCGCTTTTGCGACGGCAGCAACTGTTCAACAAGTAGTTGTAAGCACGGTGGTTTCGGGCTCTCCATTCCACATTGATATTACAAAGGCGATGCCATGAGAATTACTTTAAAGCGCATCCAAGCTTTGCGTTCAGACGATGGTCTGAGCCTCGCAGAAGTTTTAGTCGCAGTCGGGTTGACTGGGCTCCTGGCTCTGGGTTGCACCCAATTAGCCTTAGCTTCATTCACCTCGGCAAATTACACACAGGCAGTGGCTGTCAAATCCTTAAATACGGGTAATGCAAATCGCCTCGTCACTGGTGATATGGAAACTGCAACGGGATTTCTAGTCCCTTCAACCGCATCAAATCCCACTGCGCAATCGGTCTGCACTAGCGGAGTTCTCGCTGCATTGGCCATCGGCCAAGTAAAACCACTAATTTCCTTGCAATATGCAAATGGTTCAGAAGTTGGCTACGAAGTTAGAACTGACAGTGGTTCAGGCGCGCTATGGCGCGTGAGCTGTCCCAGCAATGGATTAGCAACAGGCTCAGAAATGATGGTACGCGGTTCGCTTCCGATAGCGACAGATCCCATTTGGAACGGTGCTGTTAAATGCGCGACCTTCCCTACCGGAGGCTCACTTACTGCAACAGATTGTTCACCCGATGTGTGGTTGACATCCATCACAGATAGTCCAGGGATCATTTTTGCCATTCCCGCTACCGCTTCTCATACCTCAGCACCAATTGCGACCCAATTAATCGTGGCAGCGAGGAACATCGGATGACTATCAAAAAGAATTTGAAGTCAGATTCGGGATATGCCTTGGGCCTAGTCCTTATTTTCGTCATGGCCGTTGGAACGATATTGGGATCAGTAATGATGGTCACTCAACTTTCTGCAGATGCACAAGGTCGTGGTGTTGATCAATTGACTATTACAAATGACACAGCGCTTGCTAGTGCGGCAGTCCTTGAGCAATATGCGCAGGAAGCATCTGCTGGGTATGTCATGCAACTTATTACGAGCGCACCAAATTGTGGTTTCCCAACGGATATAGATGGAGTCAAAATATCTTGCGAAGTCGTTGCAGGAATAGATTCTTCAGTACAAAAAGTAACTTGGGTTTCTTTTAGTCGCAAGGATGGAAAGACGATAGTTCGTACCTTCATTGTCACTGCTGATCCCGAAACTGGTGAGCAAAGAGTGATAGGGGCAAACTGATAAAATGAACATCACACACGCAAAGAAATTTGAGAATGATCAAGGTTTTACGATCATCGAACTGTTGGTTGTACTAACCGTCATTGGTATTTTATCTGGAATTGCATATGTTGGCCTAAATTCTGCTCGCAACAACTCGATTCAAGATTCGTGCAAGGCTGCTTATCAGGCGGTGGAGCTAGGTGTTGCCAGCTACCAAACCGATCACGGTGGGTATATGCCAGGCGCAATCACGGCGTTAGAGCCAAACTATGTAAGTGCCTCGACAATTGAGTCCTACGCAAAGAATTTCTCGGTTCAAATTGGCAGTTTTTCAGTCACGAGTTTCTCGGTGAGCGGCAACACGGCGACCCTTACCTTCCCATATGGCTATCAGCCTCAGATCACGATAGGCGAAAAAGTGGTGGTAGCGGGTGTAAATCCGGCCGTTGTTGATGGTACTTGGCAGGTTTCTGCCTATACTCCGAATGCGGATACCAAGGTAGGTACGCTCTCCTTTGTAGTCAATTCGCAGGGAACAATCCCACCCACCCAGGCACCCGTCGGGGGCTATATAAATGCGATCAGCAAGGTTGGGGATCCCTTCGATATATATGTTTTTGACCCGATTGGTAAGAGAATTGGAACAACCGCACCGGCGGCCTGTTCTTCACTTTAAGGAAATGGTTAATTAAGGGATAAAAATGAGAAAATTACTGAATGATTTGCGAGCGAAGCGCGAAAATGGTGAAGATGGTTTCACCCTCATCGAGCTACTTGTTGTGATCCTCATTCTTGGAATCCTGGCGGCCATCGTCGTTGTCGCACTCTCGGGCTCGTCACAAGATGCTCGTACCAAGGCTTGTTCTGAAGATTCGGCTAATCTTTACAACGGACTCAATAATTACGTGCTGCACAACGGTGATTTGAATCCACCAGCAGCAGGTTTTGATGCGTCAATCAATCTGATTGCAGGAGCCGCTAACAGCTTCCGTGGATCGGTTTCGCAGATGTCTGCATCGGTCTACCGCAGTAATCCAAACTCTGCAGATCTTGGCGCTGGATCACTTTACGGTGAACTTTCTGCACTCGTGCCTGGTTACATCTCAAAAATTCCTACAGATGTGGCTGTTTACTACATCAAATACCCTGATGCATCGGCAACTGGCGGCTTCAAATATATCTACGCTGTGGGACCAAACTTCGATATTGCTGGAACGTACGGCATCGGACTTGGTACTCCGCCAGCAACGGCCGGAATATTACCTAAATCTCCATTGTCTACTCCAGCCATTCAGGGCTGTGTAGTCGCTGGTCTATAGCTAAAAGAGATGACAGGAACGGTGCTTGACTCAATGTCAGCACCGTTCCTGATTTTTTTTGCAGTTTTATTTGGAGCGACCTTTGGCTCCTTCGCATCTGTTTTAGTGCACCGAGTGCCAGTAAAAATGAGTTTAATGACCCGCTCGCAATGCACCTCGTGTGGCCACCAGATTGGGGCTTGGGAAAATATCCCAGTCCTCAGTTTTATTGCACTTCATGGAAAATGTCGGTCCTGCGGCTCCAAGTTTTCGTGGAGCTATCCTGCCCTTGAAGTTGGCATGGCTGTATTATTCGCGATTGCGCCCTTGGTATTTCACTCATGGACTGCAGTGCTGCTATGGATCAGCCTGAGCATTTTTGGCCTACCTCTCTTCCTTATTGATGTAAAACTTCATCGCCTTCCCGATCTGCTGACCGGAGCACTCTTTTTTGCTTCAGCACTCATAATCATCTGCAGCGCATTCGCGCACCATCACTTCAATCGGCTGGTGCCAAGTTTCGTTGGAGCATTGGCGCTGGCGACCTACTATTTCGCCATTGTTGTGGTCTCTCGCGGTGGGATGGGTATGGGAGATGTGAAGCTTTCAGCCTCTGTCGGGCTTATTTCCGGTTATTTCGGGTTGCATGCAGTACTTGTGAGCAGTTTTACCGCATTCGCTCTGGGATCACTTATTGGCGTTGCGCTGATTGTCCTGGGTAAGGCCGGCCGAAAAACGGCAATTCCCTTCGGCCCCTTTATTATTGTTGGTCAGATGATCTCTCTATTAGTGCTCTCGCACTTAGGATCATAACCGTAAACCAATCTTTTGAGAAAGTTTTAACCAAGGACTGATGGATGCGGAATTGAATGTCAGTGAAGAGAGAACATAAGTTCCAACCAAGATATTTCCCTTGACCTGGAAGGTCGCAATTAGATTTTGCGAAACTTGGTTTACGGTATTTGTTACCAAAAGTGCCCGCGAACTTACATTTGCTGGAGCACCGTACTTTAACTTCTTGATGACTGCGACCTTAGGTGAACAGTGAGCAACCGCTGAATCTAACTCTATGAGTGCCTGATTTGCCCAATAGGAAGAGTCATATTGCACGGCCTCACTAGAAAGGAAGAGATATTTTGAAGAGTAGATAGGGTTTGCAGCAACCTGAGTTCTGGAAAGTCGATGTGCTTCACTCGGATAATTAGCGCTACAAATTTGAAGCGTAGGGTCGTCAAGGGAGTACCCATTTTGCACGGGATTCACTTGATAAAGGCTTCCGAAATCGCTCGTTGCAAAGGTGTATTTAGATAGATCAGTTGGCGCTGCGGGTAGAGGCATTAAAGTCACATTTGGATTCACGACTACGTCAACAACTGCTTGATCACCGCTCTGGTTTGCAGTCAAAGTGACATTGCCCGAGTAAGTTTTAAAGTTCCATCCAGTTGGACTGCCAGTTGGAGTATCGGAATATTTGTAGTCACTTAAGTTGAGAAGCCATACATCACCAGAGGAGTCCCCGGTGTATTGGCCGGTGTACTCGGCGTTCACGGAGATAGTTGCTGCCGCATCGACTGGTGTATCAGAGCGAAAGACTGCAAGGCCCGCGGCATACCCGTCGCCTGCTGGACGGTATTCGACCCAGTAAACGGCGGCGCCATCGTGGATATACAAGGCTCGTAAACCGCTTCCCGACCCCGCTCCGCTCAACGTGTATTGCCCACTTGCTGAAACAGAAGTTATGGAATCCCCGGTTAATTGCCCCAAACGCCACAAGTGATAAACATTGAGTGGGCCAAGAGTTTCGATATTGCTCATGATGTCTACGGCTCCGGCATATTCAATATTCTGACAGGCAGACCAGGTTGAATCCCCGGGCGTTGGACAGCTCATGTAATCCGTATGCCCCAGCCCCAGTGCGTGGCCAAGTTCGTGAGTGATGACGTAAGGAATGGCATTATTTTGCAAAACGGTGATGCCAAATGGAGTCCGATAATCCCCGACGAGGCTCTTCGCTGCCCAGGCACAGGCGCCAGGGAGTGTTGGGAGCAGGATGACAAGGTAGCGATTGCCAACATTTAAGCCCTGGGAGTCATAAAACTTTTTGGCGACGGCATTCATATAGGTAACGGTGGGATCGCCATTACAGGGGGCCGCTTTACTCATCTGGATTGGGGCTAGCAAGTCCATTCCCGGCGAAAATTGCATCGCTGCGTGGCTCTGCCAGTATGGCGAGGCATAGGTGTCGATCGCCTGACGAATAGAGGGGACATTCGTGGAGAGGGGGGCCGCCGAGGGCCACGATACGGAAATAATATCGATGGGCCTGCTGAAGTCAGCGAAAGCGGGTGAGGCCACAAGGGTGGTGAGGGAGAGCGCCGAAACCGAGAGAGCAAGGCTCAAAACCAGAAAGCCCCGCGAGGGACGAGTTTTGGCTAGCTTTGCCGGAAAATGCACAGGCCGAGCTCCGTTCAGTTGGGAGGGGAAGTCCCTTCTTAAACTCCAAGGATAAAGTAGAGGTTTAGAGTTTCTTGGGAGGTGGATACTTTCCCTAATTCGTGTCGCGGAGTTGCCTTCTCTTCAAACTCCTCCTGTAGATTCCAAAGTGTGAAGAGAATTCGTTTTTGGATTTTCATCGCAATAAATATCGCGATCGTTGGCGCTATATGCCCGGTTGCGGTTCAGGCCCAGACCACTAGTCAGCCCTATACGTTTTTCATTGGGGGGAGTCGGCAAGTAGCGGTTAACATTCCCGCCGGGTATTCAAAGAAGGCACCTGCACCGCTGTTAATCGATCTTCACGGTTACATGGGTAGCAGCATGAGCGAACGTACTTTTTCCAGACTGCAAGCTGCGGCGGCCAAGCGCCTGGTTATCTATGCGGCCCCCGATGGCACGGTAGATGCCAACGGGGATAAATTTTGGAACGCCTCAACTACTTGCTGTAATTTTTACCACAGCAAGGTTGATGACGCGGCCTTCATTAATTCACTCATCAAAGAGATTTCTAGCAAGGTTTCCGTCGACCCCAAAAGAGTCTTTATCTTTGGCCATTCAAATGGTGCCTTTATGGCCTATAAATTTGCCTGCACTTACCCCAAATCGGTTGCTGCCATTGCTGGATTAGCGGGTGCGATGGATATCAATCCAGCGGTGTGCAAGTCAAAAATCCCTGTAAACGTGCTTGCGATTCACGGCACGAGTGATGAGGTTATTAATTTCAATGGGGGTTTTATGTATAAGAACCCCTACACATCGGTACAACAAACAATTGGCCAGTGGTTAGCAATTGATAAATGTCGCACGCCCGCAGTGATGGGTAAACCCTTCGACATCGTCGTGGATATCGAAGGAGCAGAAACCACACCCTCGGTTTATAACTGCCCCCTATCGACGGTAGAACTCTGGACCGTTGCGGATGGATTGCATCGTCCGGTTCTCGATTGGAGTTTTGGCAATCGAGTTATTGATTGGTTCTTGGCGCACCCAAAGAAATAGAGCCACCCACGAAATCTAAGCGAGCCCACGGCACCCCCCCAACCGCAGGTAATAGTCACTGTTGAGTGTGCAACCGTCAGTATCTAAACCGAGCACGTTTAAATCAGAGGGTAAGAACCACAGGCACGTGCGATGGCCGTACCGACAACCGGCGATTTTACCTATGGAATCGCTTGGTCAGATTTCGTCCCGTTGGCGGCTGCGTCGATCTATCAATCGACACGTTTAGCGTGATTGTTTTGCACTAATCGATTCATAGCCACTCCTGTGATTAAGAAGATTACGGCAAGATATAACCAACCAATCCTTCCTAAAGTGATCGCAAAATATATAACTATGGCTGGGCCAAAAGTGTCCGAAAGTCCAATTCCTAGTGAGTAGATGCCCTGGTATTGCCCCTGATATTTCTCCTGTGCCATTCCAAAGCCGATGCTCCATGATCCAATAGATCCGAGCACTTCACCGTAGACGTGAAAAAACATCGCCACGATAAGCAGAAGACAAGCAGTCACCGTGTTTACACCTTTAGAGAACGAATAGAGGATGCAAGCGATAGAGATGGCGATCGTGGCTTTGCGAAATAGGCGTGCCCCTGACACAAGATCATCTGAACCTCTGCTTGCTCTCATTTGAAAAGCTATTACCCCTATCGTGTTAACCAACATGATGATCGAAACCCACCAACGTGGTGCATGGGTTTCGCGAACAACCCAAAGGGGTATCGCGACGGTTTGCAGGATGAAATGGAGTGACATGACGGCATTGAGTAATGTTGCGGCAACATAACGTTGATCTTTAAGGGCCAAGAAACTCAGTGGTTCGCCACCTGCAACGGTTGGTGCAAAGTAGGGAAGTTTGCGAAGAAAGAAGGCGCAACCTAGGAAAGTTGCAGCATCAGCAAGGAGCAGACTTTGGTATCCGAATTTCGTGTTGTGAGCTAGAGCGAATCCAGCACAGACGGTTCCAAGGGCAATCCCTAAGTTGGTAATGGTGCGGGTGTAAGCGCGAATCATCAGGCGACTATCAACGCCGCCGATGCGCGAGATGATGGTCATTCGTGTGGCACGGGTAAAACCATCGAGTATTGCTGCAACGACATTGAGAAGCACGAAAAAGAGAAAAGTGTGAACAAATATAAAAAGCCCCGTGATTAATCCTTGTAAGCAGACAGCCAAAACAGCGAGTTCACGAGGGCTTATACGATCAGAGAGATGTCCGGCAGGAATATTGGCAAGAACTCCAATCCCGCCGGCGATAGTTAGTCCCAATGCGACATGCGCAGGGGATAGCCCCACTATCGTCGTAAAATAAATAACATCAATAGTCATGAAGAGGCCATTGCCAATGGTGTTAATGAATGTCGACAGCCCTAAAGCCCGAACAGCAGAGTCTGCGGGTATGGCGCCAAGCCGTAATTGCATGTGCTGAATTATCCAGCAAAGAGCGCGATATGCGGGATTTACCTCGACCTGAAGATTTAGAATACCCGCATGACTATGCACCCCCAGGCAATTACATGGCTTGAAATCCTCAAAGATGCTGAACTTCATATCGAAAACCCAACGCTCGAGCAGATGCGAGCAGATCCCGCGGATTGGCTTGGTTTTGCAGGCCCTATGGCGACTGATGTCATCGAGCGCAACACATACTTCACAAGCCCAACTGCTGATCTTCATGCGGTGATTTTTACGCCAAAGAATGTAAAACCAAATGCTCCAGCGCTCGTCTATTTCCACGGTGGGGGTTGGATATTTAGTTGGACTCTTCGTTATGCACCGCAGATGTCCAATATCGCAAGTGAGACAGGCGCTGTTGTTATCGGCATTAACTATCAGAAAGCTCCTGAGCATCCATTCCCAACGCCATTTAATGATTGCTATGCCGGCCTACTTTGGGTTCGCGATCATGCGGCAGAACTTGGAATCGATCCTAAGAAGATTGGCGTTGGTGGAGATAGCGCTGGAGGCAACCTTGCTGCTGCAGTTGCGCTGAAAGCTGCGCATACTGGCGATGTTGCGCTCGCTTTCCAGATGTTGATCTATCCATGCGTGGATATGGACTTCACTCGTCAGTCCTACATCGATCATAAAGTGGGCTTTGGGTTAGAAGCATTTGGAATGCAATGGGCATGGGAGACATATATTCCTGAGGCAGAGCGACAGAATCAATATGCAGTGCCGATGAAGGCAGATAGCTTCAATGGAGTTGCACCGGCGATCATCGCTTTAGCAGAGCATGATGTTTTGCACGATGAAGGAGTCGCCTATGGCGAGAAACTTGCAAGTGCTGGGGTCTCTGTAACCCTCAAAGAGTGGCCTGGCATGATTCATGGTTTCTTTGGGCATGGGATGGTTGTCGATAGTGCCTACGAGTTGAGGAAGTGGCTATCAGCTCAGATTGTTCAAGTGACCAACGGTTAACCTCTGGTTGGAAATATTTGAGTTCAAACTAAGTGCGTTGTGAGGTGTCCTGTTCCACGACATAGTTGACAGGTGTGCTGAGAGATAGTTGACACTTTGGGATGTCACAAAGTCCCCGTCCTAACTCTCTTTCCCAGGTGATCATTCTTAGCCTGCTCCATGATGGCCT